>LUMJ01000086.1_pt1 | contig 50895 bp, 38 predicted proteins | sample 729631 | NCBI WGS metagenome assembly LUMJ01 (sample SAMN03860266, study PRJNA289734) | marine metagenome | biome: seawater column; feature: ocean; material: water; isolation source: Red Sea water column Station 22 - depth 500m | place: Saudi Arabia: Red Sea | collected 2011-10-15 | depth 500 m
ACGCCACCTGGAAATGAGTACATTTTTCCCGCTTCAAGGGTTTCTATAATTGAATCAAAACTTGGATACATCACAATTAAGACACCATTTTGATGGGGATATCACCTTTAGGCGATGATTCAAAATCCCACTTCCATGTAGAAGTTGTTTGAGCGATAGGCACCATGTCGATACAGTCGACAGGGCAGGGGTCTACACAAAGATCACACCCCGTGCACTCGTCAGTAATGACTGTATGCATATGTTTTGCAGCACCTAAAATGGCGTCGACAGGGCAGGCCTGAATACATTTGGTACAGCCGATACACTCATCTTCGCGTATGAAGGCAACTTTTTTAACGTCTTCTTCGCCGTGTGCAGCATCAAGGGGCTTAGGTTCAACCCCCATCAGGTCTGCAAGTTTCTTGATAGTTGCCTCGCCGCCGGGAGGGCACTTATTTATGTCATCACCCTCTGCGATAGCTTCCGCGTAGGGCTTACAACCGGGATACCCACACTGACCACATTGGGTTTGTGGTAAAACAGCATCAATCTGCTCAACAAGAGGGTCGCCCTCTACTTTGAAGCGAATACTGGCATAGCCCAAAACCAGACCAAATATAAGCGCAAGGGCGCCAATGGCAATAACGGCGAATATAATTGCAGAAGATATCGTCATTACACGTTCACCAATCCACTAAAGCCCATAAACGCAAGGGACATGAGACCAGCAGTAATCATAGCGATTGAAGCACCTTTAAAAGATACAGGCACATCAGCAGCAGCTAAACGCTCACGCATGGCTGCAAACAAAACAAGAACAAGAGAGAAACCCACCGCGGCACCAAAACCATATATAAGGCTCTGCATGAAATTATGCTGTTCTGTGAGGTTTAAAAGTGCTACCCCAAGTACTGCGCAGTTAGTCGTGATAAGAGGGAGGAATATACCTAACAACCTATATAATGTGGGACTTGTTTTGTGTACCACCATTTCCGTGAACTGAACAACTACTGCTATTACGAGAATAAAAGCAAGGGTTCTAAGGTAGCCAATGCCGAGTGGAGCAAGTAAATAGGTTTCCACTAAGTAGCTTGATGCGGAGGCAAGGGTGAGTACAAATGTGGTTGCCATAGACATACCCATGGCGGTTTCCAGTTTGCCAGACACACCCATAAACGGGCATAAGCCGAGAAACTTAACCAACACAAAGTTGTTAACCAATACTGTACCAATCAATAGCAGTAAAAATTCAGTCATGAATAACGCAATTCCTTCGAGGAATCTTGACGGACAATGCCCGCGATTTAAAAAGAAAAACAGATTAGGACTATTATCCCTTTTTAGAACGGGTTTAACAACTTGATTGAATTAGGGTTATTTAATGTCTAAACGCGCTGTTTTAGGAATTAAAATAGAGTGATGTGAGTGAGGCGATTCGAGAGCCAACTAAGTGGCTCCCCCTCCCCGACTCGAACGGGGGACCTGCGGATTAACAGTCCGTCGCTCTAACCAACTGAGCTAAGGGGGACCTGTGCTTCAACGGAGGCGAATATTAAAGACGTACTTAGGAACTGTCAACAACATAAATGAAATATTTGTGCTGACTGCGCAAAAAATAGCTTTTTACGGCTTTTATGCTCATTTTGTCGTCAATGTAGTGAAAGTGGTGGTTAATATCTGCACATTATCGTCCGTTAGCTTATAAATAAAAGGTAGTTTTTATAATTCAGGCATTAACGGATTCTCTTTATTCACATATCCCATAAAAGTTAGTTGGTATAACTAATTAGAATAAAAAAGCGCTTCCATACTGGTATTATGTACAGTCTTTAATAAATCTGTAACCTGTACCTGAGGATTAAAAGGTTAGTCACCACTTACGTGCTGAGAAATTAATCGAGCACGAAATCCCGCCGAATATGGTCTGGCGTTAGTTATCCACTAAATCTGTGGATAACTATGTTGATAGCTTAGATTCGCTCTGACTATTTACAAGATCACATGTGTATTGATCTAAGTATGTTGCAGTGAAATATATGGGATAATCTTTTAAATACAGTATGTTAGATGGATTTTTATGATCTTTAATCCCGATCGAAATAGATCAGTTGAACAAAAAGTAGCTTGTGTGTTAATTCAACGAATGTCTAAATGCTATTCAATGAAATCCATCTTATTTCTCAAGGCCTTACAATTTGTTAACATTTCAGTCTGACTTTTATACGTCTTATTAGGGCAGTTAAACATGCCTCAGGCGCTTGACCGCAATATTAAAAGTGAAACAGGATAGAAATTAAACTGTCACAAACTTATACATACTGGTTTTGAATTGTTCTTTATTAAAAACTAAGGTTTTTGTCGCGTTGCGAGCGAATTGTTTCAACGCGCTTATTTTTGGCAAAAACATAGCTTTACTTACAGCCCTCTTATGCTTTGTTTGTCGATTACGCGTAGCTAATTAAAGTTCACTCTTTTACACTAACGCGCAATTAAAGAGGGGATTTAAGTTTGCCGGAGCTCAAGTGATTAAAAGTAACGCTAAACAACGTACTTCCGACTTATTGGAAGGAGATATAGGTACTACGTTAAAGCGTATGACCATTCCGATGATATTAGGAATGGTAATGATGATGAGTTTTGGACTTATCGATACCTTTTTTGTGAGCTTATTGGGCACCGACCCTTTAGCCGCTATTAGTTTTACCTTTCCCGTTACTTTTACAGTAATAAGCCTGAACATAGGTTTAGGTATTGGAACTTCTGCAATAATAGGAAAGTTGCAGGGCAGTAAAGAAATAACCAAGTCCCAACATTATGCGACGGGTTCGATAATGCTGTCCGTTTTGTTAGTAGGGACATTAGCCATAATTGGCTTGTTTACCATTGAGCCTGTGTTCAAGTTGCTTAACGCAACGGAAAACCTAATGCCGTATATCTCTGACTATATGGGATTATGGTACTTGTCGAGTATTTTCCTTGCCATGCCAATGGTGGGCAATAGTGTGCTGCGTGCCTGTGGCGATACCCGAACACCAAGTATAGTAATGGCTGCGGGAGGCGGATTAAACGCGTTACTTGACCCTATTTTCATTTTCGGCCTTGGTCCTGTTCCGGCGATGGGGATAAAAGGTGCAGCACTTGCTACCTTTATAGCGTGGATTGTTGGCGCTTTTTGGATACTTTACATTTTGGCTGTGCGCCGAAAACTAATGCTGCCTCGACTACTTACGCTTTCTGAACTACGTGATAGCAGTCGTGAAATTCTAAAAATAGGGCTGCCTGCGGCGGGGGCAAATATGCTTACCCCTGTTGCAGGTGGTGTGATGACGGCTGTTGTTGCAGGTTACGGTGCTGAGGCGGTTGCAGCGTGGGGAGTAGGTAATAGAATGGAATCTATTGCGAGTATCGTTGTTCTTGCACTGTCCATGACTCTGCCACCGTTTATCAGTCAGAACGTGGGGGCAGGTCAAGTCAATCGAGTAAAAAGGGCGTATTCGCTTACTCTGAAATTTGTTCTTATTTGGCAGTTCGTTATTTTTCTTGTTATGTGGGCACTATCTAGCTGGATAGCTGTTGCCTTTGCCAATGAAGCCGAAGTTAGTGTACTTATACAGCTGTTTTTGATGATCGTTCCGTTAGGCTATGGCATGCAAGGCATTATCATTCTGACTAATTCGTCGTTAAATGCCATGCATCGACCAATGACTGCATTAATATTAAGTGTCATCCGCTTATTTGTTTTTTTCGTACCTATCAGCGTTGCGGGCAGTTTTCTCTTTGACCTGAAAGGGCTGTTTGTGGGGACGGTCATTGCCAACTTTGCCATGGCGTGCGTTTCGTTTTTTGTTTTCAAGCGCGCGGTCACCCAATTTGAAACAGACACGGTAAGTTCTCAGCCTAGTTAAAGCAAAAGTATGTATCTCCTAAGCGTTGTGCAAGATATCTCTTTGTTAAGTAAGTCCGCAAATAAGTCGGCAAGCAGTAATCTCAAGAAAAGGTTAAGTTAATGAGTAGAGGATTTGAGCTTCATTCTAAATACAAGCCAGCAGGCGACCAGCCAAAGGCAATAGAAGCCTTGGTGGATGGACTGGAAAGTGGCTTGGCCGGCCAAACACTGCTGGGTGTTACTGGGTCGGGTAAAACCTTTACCATGGCCAACGTCATCGCAGAAGTGCAGAGACCAACGCTTATTCTCGCACACAACAAAACATTAGCGGCTCAGCTTTACGGGGAAATGAAAGAGTTCTTCCCCAATAATGCCGTAGAGTACTTCGTTTCATATTACGATTACTACCAGCCAGAAGCCTACGTTCCAAGTACAGATACCTTTATTGAGAAAGACGCGTCAATCAATGATGAGTGTGTCGGCTATATACGGTTTGGGCGACCCTGAATCCTATATGAAAATGCTGTTGCACCTTCGTCAAGGTGACACCATGGACCAGCGTGACATTTTACGTCGTCTAGCAGAGCTGCAGTACAAGCGTAACGATTTAGCGTTTGAACGGGGTACGTTCCGTGTACGTGGTGATGTGATAGACATATTCCCTGCGGATTCTGAAAAGCAAGCGGTAAGGGTCGAGCTGTTTGACGATGAGATTGACAAAATTAGTCTGTTTGACCCGTTGACGGGGGCTGTCGATAAATCAGTTATTCGAGCAACGGTTTTTCCTAAAACGCACTATGTAACCCCTCGAGAGAAAATCCTCAATGCTATAGAGCATATCAAGGAAGAACTTGGCGAGCGCAAAAAGCAGCTTCAGAAGGCGAATAAGCTGATTGAAGAGCAGCGTATTTCGCAGCGCACCCAGTTCGATATCGAAATGATGATGGAGCTTGGCTATTGTTCGGGGATCGAAAACTACTCTCGCTATCTTTCAGGCAGAGCTCCGGGCGAACCACCTCCAACCTTATTGGATTATTTTCCTGCAGATGGCTTGATGTTTATCGATGAGTCTCACGTAACAGTCTCTCAAGTAGGAGCTATGTATCGCGGGGATCGCTCAAGAAAAGAGACTTTAGTGGAATTTGGTTTCAGGCTGCCGTCGGCGTTGGACAATCGTCCGCTTAAGTTTGAAGAGTTTGAACAGATTTGCCCCCAAACCATCTATGTTTCTGCGACACCAGGCGATTATGAATTAAAGAAAACTGACGGTGAGATAGTAGAGCAGGTTGTGCGTCCAACGGGTCTGCTAGACCCTGTTATTGAAGTACGCCCAGTAGCGACTCAGGTAGATGATGTCCTGTCTGAAATTCAAAAGCGGGTAGAACTAGACGAACGTGTGCTTATTACCACCTTAACCAAGCGTATGGCTGAAGATTTAAGCGAGTATTTAAATGAGCACGGCGTTAAAGTTCGTTATCTGCATTCGGATATCGATACGGTAGAGCGAATTGAAATAATCCGAGACTTGCGACTGGGTAAATTCGACGTGTTGGTAGGTATCAACCTTTTACGTGAAGGTTTAGACATGCCAGAAGTGTCGCTGGTGGCGATTTTAGATGCCGATAAAGAAGGCTTTTTGCGCGCCGAGCGTTCGTTAATCCAGACTATTGGTAGAGCCGCACGTCACGTGAATGGTAAAGCTATCTTGTACGCTGATAGTATTACCAAGTCGATGAAAAAAGCGATGGACGAGACTGAGCGCCGTCGTGAAAAGCAAATGGCGCACAACGAGGCAAACGGTATTACGCCGATGCGACTTAATAAGCCTATCACCGATATTATGGACTTAGGTGAAAGTGCGCATCCTGCCTCAGGTAAAGTCAGATTGCGTAAAGTGGAAGAGAAGAAGAAGCAACAGAAAGCAGCAAGTGCAACTGAGTTGATGGATCAAATTACCGAGCTTGAAAAGCAAATGTTTGAATTCGCTCGTGAACTTGAATTTGAAAAAGCGGCGTCGTTACGAGACGATATTGAAGCGCTTCGAAAGCAAGTTGTTACGCTTTCTTAATAGTGGCGAGACCTCATACTATCTAAAGCTGTATATGGGCGTTTTCCGTATAAAACCGGATAACCCATTGCAGCTTCATGCTCATTGTTTTCAGTGGATCCCTTTACCCTCCCGTCAAAATTAGTCATTAACAATGAGAATTCGGTATCACAAAACGCAAATTTTTAATAAGAAATGAGATGAAAAGCCACAAAATGTCGTTGTAATAGGGCAATTAGTTGCATATAGTTCTAAGTTGAGTATCGATAACTATACCTATAAACAGGTGCTAATATGCTTAATCGTCTTCAGGAGTCAGATATAAAGCTACTGCGTGTGTTTTACGCTGTGGCTAGCTGCAACGGATTTACTGCGGCAGAACCCGTGTTGCGCATGCAACGACCTAATATCAGTGCAGCCATTAAAAAACTGGAAGAACGTTTAGATTTGGTGTTGTGTCATCGCGGCCGTGGTGGCTTCCAGATGACGAAAGAGGGGGAAGTAGTTTTCCAAGAAACCAAACGCATCTTCAATGCCTTCGATAACTTTGTTTTCAATCTTAAATCTCTGCATGATGACTACTCAGGCCATATAACTTTGGTATTGATGGCTGGCCTTCCGCTTTCTATGCATTTAGCCGTGAGTAAAGCGGTTAAAAGCACGATGAAGAAGTTTGACGACATTCACGTAAATATCCAAACCCGTCTATATAACGAAGTAGAGCATGTTGCTCTATCTGGTGAGTGCCACCTCGTTGTATCAACCTATGACATGGTTAAACCGGAATCAGTAACCTTTCATCCTGTTGGCATTAAAACTGAAGGTCGGCTTTACTGTGCACCGACACACCCTCTGGCAAAGTATCGCGATACTGAATTACCAGAAGGGGTAAAAATAGGAGACTATCCTGCAATTGGTATCTCCGGCTTATCGTCGGCTAACTATATCGAAGATGAAACCAGATTATCTATTCAGACTTTCTCAGACTCATTCGATGCAGCGATGTCTGCGATAATGACAGGTGAGTATGTGGGTCTGTTACCGGATTATATGGCGAAAGAGCAGGGCGCCGCACTGGGGCTCGTACCTATTGCAAAAGGGAGCTTATTTAAATTCAGTCACGAACTGTTTGTAATGAACGGTAAAAATACGCGATTAAACCCTGTGTTACGCCATTGTATCAAAGAATTGAGCTACTTCATTTCTGAGAGTCAAAAGTAGTTATAACAAGCACCTGAGATTACACCTCTTATTTTAAATGCGTTAAATCAAGCGTAAATAAACAATAAGAGGTGTTTTTATTCCACCGTTCTTTATTCGTATTCGAGAGGATCGACGGCGTTATTTTCTTTGAAGGCCTCTAAGCGCTCTTCGCATGCACCGCACTTTCCGCACGCTTTTTCTTTGCCGTTATAGCAGGTCCACGTTTGGCCATAATCCAGTCCCATCGACAGGCCGTCGGTTAGGATAGCGGTTTTGCTATCGTCTATATAAGGCGTCATGATGGTTACGGGTGTGTAGTTCGCAATGCCGCACACATCATTCATTTTGTGAACAAATTCAGGGCGACAGTCTGGATAAATGGCGTGATCGCCAGAGTGAGCGCCGTAATAAACTTCGTTAGCATCTAAGCTTACTGCATAGCCAACAGCCAGCGACAACAAAATCATGTTGCGGTTAGGTACCACGGTTTGCTTCATGCTTGGCTCTTCATAGTGGCCCTCTGGTACCTCGATATCAGAGGTTAACGCTGAGCCCCCTATCAGGGTATTTATGGCACTAATATCAACAATTTTGTGAGGAACATTAAGCGACTTACACACGTTAGCGGCATAGTCGAGTTCTTTCTTATGGCGTTGTCCGTAATTAAAGCTCAGCGCATGAACTTCTTTGCCTGCTTTAAGTGCTTTGTGCAGCACGGTGAAGGAGTCCATGCCTCCTGAATAGATAACAACAACGTTTTCTGACATAGTTTTTCGAAGATTTAAGAAATTATGCCCGAATTTTATGTGATCCTTGGTAAAATCCCAACATACAATCGTTAAAGGGTGTCAAATTGTCTGTAATGTCCACATTAAACATCAATGAGATGTTTGAAACTATCCAGGGTGAAGGTGCTCACACTGGTATTCCTTCTATTTTTGTTCGCCTACAAGGCTGCCCTGTGGGTTGCCCATGGTGTGATACGAAACATACATGGGAAATCAAGTCTGACTTGAGCGTGTCTCCGCAAGCGGTGATTAGTAAAGGTGAAGAGTCTGAAACCTATTTTATCTCGAGTGAGGAGGCTTTGCTGGCTGAGTTTGGGAAACAAGGCTATGTGGCAAAACATGTGGTTATTACCGGCGGCGAGCCTTGTATGTATGATTTACGTCCGTTAACCACCTTACTTCACGACAACGGATATACCACACAAATAGAAACCAGTGGTACTTTTGAAGTACTTTGCGACACGCGTACTTACGTGACCGTTTCTCCTAAAATAAACATGAAAGGTGGGTATGACGTCTTAGTGAGTGCGCTTGAGAGAGCGAATGAAGTCAAGCACCCCATCGCAATGCAAAAGCATATTGATGAGCTTGATGCACTGTTAGCCAACGTATCTTCACTTGACGGAAAACAGGTTTGTTTACAACCAATTAGCCAGCAAAAGAGAGCGACGGAACTTGCTGTGCGCACTTGTATTGAACGCAACTGGCGGCTATCTTTACAAACACATAAGTACATTGGCATTGAATAATAGTGTCGGTGTTCGTTGGCTTGTCGGTCAAACAAATCATGAGCCTAAAAACAAATCAGTATAGGACGTAAAGAAAATGCACAGCTTCAATCTGCTAAAAAAAGCCGTCATAGCGGCTTTCGCTTTATGTTCTTTTGTTGTTGTAACGATGGCTGAGGCCGCAACGTGGACTATCACTTACCCACGCCCCATTGACGACTCGGACGCACGTGCGCAATACCCGATAGCCTTGCTTAAACTTGCGCTTGATAAAACCGGTGTAAACTACGAACTTCGTCCGTCAGATCGAATACTTCTTACAGGTAAAGCAATGCGTCAGCTTCGCGAAAACCGAGAAGTTAATGTTGTGTGGAGTATGACGGATAGTCAGCGAGAGAAAGAACTGACCCCCATTCGAATTCCTATCGCTAAAGGGCTTATAGGCCTTCGAGTTTTCGTTATAAATCAAAATAAAAAGGCGAAATTCGACGACGTGCTGTCGCTAACCGATATGCGTAAACTTGTGCCAATCCAAGGGGAAGAGTGGCCGGACACCAAAATTCTTCAAGCCAACGGTTTTAACGTATTTACCGTGCCTGAATTTCGCGAAGCGTATGACATGATTAAACAAGGCAAAGGGGACTTCTTTCCCCGTTCTGTCATGGAAGTAGATGCGGAGCTTGAGGCCGAAGGTCGTCGAAACAACTTCTATCTAGAACCTTCCATGGCGCTATATTATCCGACAGCCATGTATTACTTTGTGAGTGGTAGCAACAAGACGTTAGCTAATCTCATCGAAACAGGGCTTAATCGAGCCATAGATGATGGTTCATTCGATGCACTTTTTGAGTCGACCTACGCCCCAATCTTAGAGTCTTTAGGAGTGAATGAGCGCAAAATCTTTACCCTAGAAAATCCGCTATTGCCTATTGAGACTCCTCTTACCAATTCTGCTTTATGGTATAAACCGAAAACCGAAGCTTCCAAAGAATAAACAGACAATAAAAAACGCGGCGTAGGCCGCGTTTTTTAAATATTGCTAGTGCATTAGACTCTTACGACTCGCCAGCGTGAACGCCTTTCATTGAACGGCCAGAAGGATCTGCATTGTTTTTAAAACTTTCATCCCACTCAAGTGCTTCTGCCGTACTACAGGCAATAGATTTACCGCCCGGTACACAGCGCGCCGCACTTTCTTGAGGGAAATAGCTCTCGAAGATAGTGCGATAGTAGTAGCCTTCTTTTGTGTCTGGTGTGTTAACTGGGAAGCGGAACTCCGCTGTAGCCAGTTGTTGGTCAGTCACTTCGTTGTCTACGAAATCACGAATTGAATCAATCCACGAGTAACCTACACCATCACCAAACTGTTCTTTTTGACGCCACAGAACCTCTGCTGGAAGGGTTTCGCCGTTATCAAACGCTTTACGAAGGATCCATTTCTCCATTTTTCCATCTAGACACATTTTGTCTTGTGGGTTTAAACGCATAGCTACGTCAATGAAGTTCTTGTCTAAGAATGGCACACGAGCTTCGACACCCCATGCTGATGTGGCTTTGTTAGCACGTGCACAGTCAAACATATGTAGTCGATCTAGCTTACGTACCGTTTCTTCGTGGAATTCCTTGGCGTTTGGCGCTTTATGGAAATACAGGTAACCACCAAAAATTTCATCAGAACCTTCACCCGATAGCACCATTTTAATGCCCATCGCTTTAATCTTGCGGGTCATTAAGTACATAGGAGTAGCGGCGCGGATCGTTGTTGTATCGTAGGTTTCCAAGTGATAGATAACATCACGGATGGCATCTAAACCTTCTTGAATAGTAAAGTGAATTTCATGGTGTACGGTGCCAATCATGTCGGCCACTTTCTTCGCCGCCTTGAGATCAGGTGCACCTTCAAGACCCACAGCAAAACTGTGCAGACGAGGCCACCACGCATCTGTCTTGTCTTCGTCTTCAACGCGCTTTGCAACGTACTGCGCAGCGACAGCAGAAACCAATGAAGAGTCCAGACCGCCCGATAGAAGTACAGCGTATGGAACGTCAGACATCATGTGTGACTTCACCGCTTTCTCGAATGCTACACGTAGCTCTTCTAGATTGCTGGTGTTGTCTTTTACGTTGTCGTATTCCATCCAATCACGCTTGTAATACTTAGTGATTTTACCTTCTTTGCTCCACAGGTAGTGGCCAGGAGGGAACTCACTGATTGTTTTACAAACGCCTGCGAGGGCTTTCATTTCTGATGAAACGTAAAAGTTTCCGTGTTCATCGTAACCGGTATAAAGCGGAATAATTCCAATGTGGTCACGGGCAATAAGGTAAGCGTCTTGTTCTTCATCATAAAGAATAAAAGCAAACATACCTTCTAGTTCGTCAATAAAATCAATGCCTTTTTGCTGGAAAAGCGGAAGGATTACTTCGCAATCAGAGCGGGTCTTAAATGGGTACGGCTCATCTAGGTTAGCAGCAAGTTGCTTGTGGTTGTAAATCTCACCGTTGACAGCAAGAATTTGTTTATCGTTTTGGCTGAGAAGAGGCTGTGCCCCCGTATCAACGTCGACAATCGCCAATCTTTCGTGACAAAGAATGGTATTGTCATTATTCCAGATACCCGACCAGTCAGGGCCACGGTGGCGCAAAAGTTTTGATAAAATTCGCGTGCCCCTGAATGTGCCAGTCTGACAGGAAATTGCAAGTATATTATGATGAGAAAATGGAAATTCTTATTCCATTTATCCCAAAATAGCCGTTTATTAACATTTTTATCCTAATTTGATGCAAAGGTAAGCTTATACCATTAATCCGCAAAGATAAGTGTCCACTCAGAAGGCGCTGGCAAGTTTCCTAGCGAAGCGTGGGAATGCAGGAATGGTTGTTCCCTTTCAAATTCCCAGAATGAAGCTAGGAAGCTTGCCAGACCTTCCCGAAGGACGAGTTTTAAATGTCCGTACTCTTTGTTGTGTCACCTTGATGTAGAACCACTATACCTGGGGTAACACGCCGCGATTACGAACATTTTAACTCTCGCTGAGTGGGTAATTATCTATGCGGACTGGTATTACTACTGTTCGTAAGTTAATGCGGTAGCAGTGCTTAATTCGAAGGGAAATGCGTTCAAATGTGGAGGGGAGTCAATAAAGGGAGCCACTAAAAAAGGGTTTCACGAAGAAACCCTTTATTAAGTGTTCAGTGCAAAAACGTTATATTGTCGCGTTTTTACACCAAGGTATTTTAGTTTTGGCGCTGGAACTCGCTTGCTTCATTCCACTTCGGCCAAGCCTCTGCATTTGCAACACCTACACCCACATCAAACAGCATTTGTGTGTCTTGTACGATACCGCTTAAATCCCAATCGTCACGATACTGATCGCACACTTGGTGATAGCAGCCCGTAACAATCACATTCATACGTTTTCTGTATTTAGCTGTTTCTTCATCGGCTGGCTCATTACCACCTTCAGCATAAAGTGCTGGCACACCTTGCTTGGCAAAACTGAAGTGATCTGAGCGATAGTAGTAACCAGCTTCTGGTCTGTCTTCTTGAGTCAGTGTACGACCTTGCTTAGCTGCAGCGGCTTCAAGGTAATCTTCCATTTCTGATTTACCCATACCTACGACAGCAACATTTTTCGTCTTACCTAATACGTTCATTGCGTCCATATTGATATTAGCAACCGTATTTTCAATTGGAATGACAGGGTTGCTTGCGTAATATTTACTGCCTAATAACCCTTGCTCTTCCGCGGTTACCACTAAGAATGATACCGAGCGCTTTGGTGCAGGTTCAAGTTCAGAAAAGGCTTTGGCCATGGCTAAAATAGCCGCAGTGCCCGTCGCATTATCATGAGCGCCGTTATAGATTTGGTCGCCTTCTTTGCTCTCATCTTTACCTAAATGATCCCAGTGCGCCGTGTAGATAATATGCTCATCAGGAAACTCAGCGCCTGGTAGTGTGGCAATAACGTTGTTGCTCTCTGATTTTTTGAATGTGTTATTAACAGTAACCGATGCTTTAATGTCCATTGCTTTGTTGTAAGGACCTTGCATGGCGTTGGCTTTTTCTGCTTCAAAATCAAGCCCAGCATCAGCAAACACTTTTTTCGCTGCATCTAATGTTAACCAACCTTCAACAGCCACACGGCTTGCACCTTTGTCTGCACTTACCAAACCGTACTGCGGACCACTCCAGCTGTTAGCAACTACAGACCAGCCATAAGAAGCCGGTGCGGTTTCGTGAACAATAATGGCGCCTGCTGCGCCCTGACGGCTTGCTTCTTCATACTTGTAGCTCCAACGACCGTAGTAGGTCATCGTTGTGCCCTGAAACTTGCCGCTTTCTGGATTCTCAAATCCCGGGTCGTTAATTAGCATAACTACCGTTTTGCCTTTAACGTCCAACCCTTCGTAGTCGTTCCAGTTGTATTCAGGTGCATTCACACCATAGCCAACGAAGACTAACTCTGAATCTTCAAGGGATACTGAGCTCTGCTCACGCTTAGAAGAGGCAACCATTTGCTCTTTATACGCAAAGTTATTTTCACCGATAGTCATGGTCATATCTGGGTCAGCCGTAATTTCCATAAGCGCTACTTTTTGTAGAAAGCTATCGCCATTGCCCGGCTTCAGCCCCGCTTTAGTAAATTCACTAACCAAGTATTCAATGGTTTTCTTTTCGCCTTCAGTCGTCGGTAAACGGCCTTCAAACTCATCTGAAGACAGTACCTTTAATGGCTCGCGAATATCGGCATCTGAAATGTTGTTGTAAACACTGTCGAAGTTAGACGCCACTGGCATCTCTTTTTTCGCTGACTGTTCTTGTGACGCGCTGTCGTTGTTTGGTGTGCAAGCACTTACGCCCAGAAGGGTAGGTACAAGCAATGGCAAAAACATTTTTTTCATTGTTAGTCTCTGTTTGCTCTACAATACTCGCTCAGTATAGAGAAAACCCCAGAGTGAACCAATAGTTGATATGCAATCAAACTCAATCCCCTTCTGTAAAGACTACTTAAAAGCACACGCAAGTCCTCCTGTAATTGATCTTCTAGATGAACTCGAATTATTAGAATTTAGTGACTTTCCATCGCCTGAAGTGCTTAATGAACTCACTTCCAAATATTACAAACAGTGGAAGGGACCTACGTTTAAAGGGCAAAGTCAGTTTTCAGAAAGTGAAAAGCGTTACTATGAGACGATTATTAGTGAGGATGGGGTTGTACCGACTAGAGAGCAAAACTGGCACGATTTATTTAATGCGCTAATTTGGCTGCAGTTTCCTAAAACCAAATCCTTGTTAAATGAATTGCATATAAGCGATATCAATGAGTACGGCGTTAATCCTCGTACAGTTCGCCGCAATAGAATCACGCATTTTGATGAGTGTGGTGTGGTACTTGCGATAGAAGAGCCCAGCCAGTGTGTGCAACCCCCAGATTCTCTAAAAAAAGCAACGCAAAACCATATTGCCACTGCAAGAAATGACGAGAGCAAAAAAACTGGAGTTGAATCGCTAGAAGCTTTCCTACAGCAACTTGCCGAGCATGAATGGGAAGAGGCATTTCTAGCAAATAGAAAGCGCTGGCATGCTGAAGTAACTCCTTTTATTTTCGGACATGCGAATTTAGAAATGATGCTTAATCCTTTCATCGGGCTTACGGGAAAATGGCTGGCCGTCGCAGTTCCCCACGGGTTCAGTAAACTCGATAAATGGCAACAACGAGGAGTGTTAGACGACGCGATGTCTGCCCGTATATCAGCACTCGATGCTTTTAAGATTACACCGCTATTAAAGCCTCTACCTTTGTTAGGCGTGCCTTTTTGGCATTCACAGCAGGATGTGACGTTTTATCAAAATAAGGAATACTTTAGGCCGCTAAGGCAGGGGACAAAGCCAACAAAACAACTGCCACTCTGGGAGTAATAATGCCTTGTAAGATGACAACGCGACAGTGAAGCTGTTTGGGTGTTGTAAGGGAGAATGAAAAATATCGTTTTAAGATTGTGCTGTATGACAAGCTTATCGAAGCGCTGTGCTAAAAATACTGTGTTTAAAATTCGGTGTTTAAAAAAACCAAGTTAGTAAATACAGTGTTCGTAGTACAGCGCAGCCTTTGTATATTCAGCGTGTCACAGCCGTACGCTTTATTAGAATAAGCCTAGGGCAATTAACCAAATGCCGTAGATGACAGCATAAGGTGCACTTGCTATTAATGCCGATTTCTTAACAGAAAAAGATGTCCATTGAGTGATGCCTACGGTGGCCAAATAGATGCCCCAGAATAGTTCTAATCTTAAAGCTTGGCCGAAAGCGTACCAGGGCGAGTCCATTGGGATACTGGCAATATACCCTAGAGACGCTGGCGACAAAATTGACGGCGCCACTTGATGGTCGCCTGTGAACAATAGCAAAGCAACACCAACCAAACCAGTTAGTACATAAGGCATTGAAAGCCACCAAGCGAATCCGTACCAGTCAGTAAACCCATACACATGGCTGTCGTCTGAGCGGGTCATTAAATTTACATACACAGCGTAAATGGCGTTAACGATTATAGGAATAAAAAAGGCACCTATAACTGATGACCAAAGCAAAGCGTCCCTGGTGAAGAAGGCTTTCATTTGCTCTTCTTCAGCTGGGCTCATATCGCCTTGTGCAGCAATATTCATCTGCGCAAACCATTCGATGTCTACAAAATTTACATACAGGTACTGGGAAACAAGCGAAATAGCCATGATTAAAATAAATGGCATCCAGCTCCAATTGTTGTTTTCACCTATCGCTTTGAATACGCCATTAGGTTTGAAGAAGATGTCGTTACACGCTTGGAAGGGGTTCGTTACATTGTGCATCCCTTGCTCCTATTTTGTTTATAATTATTACTGGGCTTTGTGTAAAGCCATGACTGGTTGTTGACTAACCAACTTGCAGACATTAAATGGAGCTATAGATTACTGTTGGCTAAGAGTGTTGTACAGCACAACATATTGATATTTGTAAGAGAAAGTGAATGTGCGGTTCCCACATCAAAGTACGGGAAAATAAGTAAGGGAAGCGTTCACTTCCCTTTACTTGAGGTAGTCGATTTTGGCTCTACATTTTGTAGCAGCCAGAGTAATGACTTAGTAGGCCTTTTCTACGCATTACAGGTAGGTAACATTAAGTAATGTAAGAACAATCGTACTGTACAATATTGAAATGGGTAACCCCATCTTTATAAAGTGGGCAAACTTATAGTTCGCTGCGTTATAAACGAGTAAATTGGTTTGATATCCGAATGGCGAGATAAAGCTGGCACTTGCCGCAAATGCTACTGCTAATGCGAAAGGCATCAGTGGGGCTCCGATGATCTGCACTAAGCCATAAGCAAACGGAAACATTAATGCTGCCGCTGCATTATTAGTTACAAATTCTGTAAGAGCGAGTGTAAGCAGATAAATCACCACCAAAGCCACAAACCAGTTGGTACCCGACAACACCGGCATGAGTGCTTCTGTTGTTGTACTAATAACCCCTGAATTTTCTAACGCAGTGGCTAAGCTTAATGCGCCAACGATCACAATAATCAGATTCAAAGGTAAGTTACGCTTCATTTCACCGTTAGTTGTAACTTTAACGCCAATAAGCACGGCAGCTAGAAATAACAAGCCAATAGCTAATGAAATGACATCGGCCGCAGCTAACAAAACCGTAGTGAGGAAGCCCCCTAGCGTTATCCATTCTTGCCTGTTCGTTAAAGGTCGGGCAATTTTCTGCTCTGACAAAATAAAAAAGTTTTTATTTAAATTTTGACGGGTTGCAAAATCAGGCCCGGTGGCAAGAAGTAAAAAGTCACCTGCTTGGAGCTTTATTTCTCCTAACTTACCTGAAAGTTGTTCTCCGTCACGGCGAATTGCCACTACAGCGGCGTCGAACAAGGCTCGAAATCCAAGCTTTTTAATAGTTTGCCCTATAATTTGCGCACGGTTAGCAACGACGACTTCGGTTAATTTTTCACGCAACACACCGTCGGTCTCGGCAAACATACTTAGCCCTTTAATGTGGCTAAGGTTTTCGAGTTTTTGTACATTACCGGAAAAAATTAGTTTGTCGTTTTCCAGAATAACCAAATCAGGCCCGACAGGAGAGATAAGATTCCCATTGCGAACCACTTCGACCAAAAAGAGCTCTGGTAAGTTACGCAAATGGTTTTGCTCTACAGTTTTTCCAATTAACTCAGAACCATGTTCAACTTCTGCCTCAACCATATACTCGTGATAGTTGTTACTCTTGTTACCTATATGAGGCAGCAGGGGAAGTAACAAAAACATGAGTAACCCACAGCTTAGCCCAGCTACCGTTCCGTAAAGTGTGAAGTCGAAAAAGTTAAAGCCCGGATGTCCGTGCTCTTGCAAAAAGCTGTCTACGATCAGGTTGGTAGACGTACCGATTAAGGTTACCGTACCGCCTAAAATAGCCGCATATGAAAGCGGGATTAGCAATCGCGAGGCAGGATGATATTGATTTTGCTTAATTGGGCCAATTAGGCTTGCCACAATTGCCGTATTGTTTAATAGGGCAGACGATAAAAAGGTCAGTGAAAACAAGCGCCAGTAGGATTGAGTAAAGTTAGCACTTACTAATTTTCTTCCAAGGCGTTTTATTAGCGCTGTTTTATCAATTGCGCTGCTCACTAAAAGCAACAAAACAAGGGTGATAAGACCCTTGTTTGTCAAATTTAGCAAGATGTCATCAAGTGATAACTGCTGGGTAACCAGTAAAGCTAACACTGCACCAGAAAATACAGTGGAAGGGCGCTGATTGGTAAAGATCAGCGCGCATATCGTACCGGCAAAAACTGCCAGTACGATGAACTGGGTCACATCCATATTGCTCCAGTCCTGCTTAAAGTTTACTGATATCCACAGAGTTCCAATGCGGGAAGTGCTTACGTACTAGCGCATTTAATTCAAGCTCGAACTCAGAGAAGTTAGGCGATGTATGCTGTGCGTCACCCGCAATTTCGTCAATGATCATACCAGCACCAACAGTACCGTTGGTCAAGCGATCGATAACGATGAATGAACCTGTAGGACGGTTGCGCTTGTAGGGGTCGCAGGCAACAGGCTGCGTGAACTTAACGTCAACCACACCAATCTCATTAAGATTTAGGTGCATAGCATCGGTTTCTTCTAGCGTGTTAACATCAATTTGGTTATCAATATGCGCAACAACACCTGGCGTGGACTTAGTCGCAAACTTAAACAAGTATTGCTTGTTTGGCATTAGCGGCTCTTCAGACATCCACACAAGGTGAGTTTTGAACTGCGTGTTAAGCAGCGGCAAGTTGTCTGATTTTACAATCATCTTCGAAGGTGACTACTTGTTTAACTTTAGACTTTTTGCCAGATGGAAGCGCAGTGATTTCGTCTCCAGGTGCGACTTGACCAGATACTACAGTACCTGCAAAACCACGGAAGTCTAAGTTAGGACGGTTAACGTATTGTACCGGAAAGCGGAAGTCTTCATGGTTGTCGTCTTCACCGATTTCGATGTTTTCCAGCATTTCCATTAGTGGCGTGCCGTCAAACCAAGGGGTCTTATCGCTCTTGCCAACTACGTTGTCGCCTTCAAGTGCTGAAATAGGAACGAACTGAATATCCGGAATATCAAGCTGCTCAGCAAACTTCAGATAGTCTTCCTGAATTTGCTTGTACACTTCTTCTGAATAGTCCATCAAGTCCATTTTATTGATAGCAACAATAACGTGTTTGATACCCAAAAGAGAAACCAGGAACGAGTGACGTTTCGTTTGTACCTTAACGCCGCCGCGAGCATCAACAAGAATAATTGCAAGGTCGCACGTTGACGCACCGGTTACCATGTTACGGGTGTACTGCTCGTGCCCCGGAGTATCTGCGATAATAAACTTACGCTTGTCAGTAGAGAAGTAGCGGTATGCTACGTCGATAGTAATCCCTTGCTCACGCTCAGACTGAAGACCGTCTACAAGAAGAGCAAGGTCAACTTTCTCGCCGGTAGTGCCCACTTTTTTACTGTCTTTAGTGATAGCTGCAAGTTGGTCTTCATAAATCATTTTTGAATCGTGAAGTAAGCGACCAATTAGGGTACTTTTACCGTCGTCTACGCTTCCGCAGGTAAGGAAACGTAGCATGTCTTTCTTTTCGTGTTGTTCTAGGTAAGACAGAATGTCCTGTCTTAGTAATTCGTTTTCATTGTTCATGTTATGCGCTCACAAGGAAAAAGGGGTTTAACACAGACTCTTTTTGGTTGTACGTAAGAGCGTCAGCGTTGTCATCTAATGGGTTTTCAGGGTCAAGTACGGTTACGTTTGCACCGGCCGCTAATGCAACAGCGTGCGCTGCACCTGTATCCCATTCAGATGTTGGGCCTAATCGAGGGTAAAGATGTGCTTCGCCCTCAGCCACCAAGCAAAGCTTCAGTGAGCTGCCCATCGCCACAAGCTCGGTTTCACCTTCAAGCTGCGCCAATAAATTCTGAATTTCAGGGCTTTGGTGAGAACGACTACCTACCACTTTCCACACTTCTGCACCATCGTGCTTGCGTGCAGAAATAGCCGTAAATTCGCCATTCACTTCAGTCCACGCACCTTCACCAACAATACCTACATAGCTTTTGTTTAGTGCTGGCGCGTAAACTACACCCATGGTCGGTTTGCCGTTTTCGATAAGTGCAATATTTACCGTAAACTCACCGTTTTTCTTAATAAACTCTTTAGTGCCGTCTAGCGGGTCTACCAGCCAGTATGACGACCACGTTTTGCGCTCTTCCCATGAAATATCTGCTGACTCTTCAGAAAGAATCGGCAGGTCAGATTCTGCTTCAAGGGCATTTACGATAACGTTATGCGCGGCAAGGTCAGCTTCTGTTAGCGGGCTGGTATCCTGTTTTTCATAAATGGCGAAGTCTTTCTCGTAAATCGCCATTATCTTATCGCCGGCTTCTTTGGCGATAGCTAGCACTTTTTGTGCAAGACTATTTAAAGGTTGTGTCATTACACCAATCCCTTTTCTTGAAGCAAAGCATACAAACGTTCAGCGGTTTGCTCTGCTGGTTCATCCTGATAGGTTAAGTGTACTTCTGGCGCTTCAGGTGCTTCATAGGCTGAGTCAATACCAGTGAAGTCCTTAATTTCACCGCTACGCGCTTTCTTGTATAGCCCTTTCGGGTCGCGTTTTTCACACACTTCAAGAGGTGTATCGACAAACACTTCTACAAACTCTCCGTCTTCCATTAAGCTGCGGCAATAATCGCGATCGGCTTTGAAAGGTGAGATAAAAGCGGTAAGTACTATGGTACCGGCATCAACAAACAGTTTAGCGACTTCACTAATGCGGCGAATGTTTTCAACGCGATCTTTATCGCTGAAACCTAAATCGCCACATAAGCCGTGACGCACGTTGTCGCCGTCAAGCAGATAGGTGTGCTTGTTTTGCTCGTGAAGCTTTTTCTCAAGCAAGTTTGCTAAAGTCGATTTACCAGAGCCGCTTAAACCCGTTAGCCAAAATACACGAGGTGTTTGACCAAGCTTTTCAGAGCGGGTGGTCTTGTTTACTTCGTGTTTATGCCAAACAACGTTGTCGGTGGCCATTAGAAGTACCCTTCCATTTTCTTCTTCTCCATAGAACCTGCGCTGTCATGGTCGATTACTCGGCCCTGACGTTCAGACGTCTTGGTAAGCAGCATTTCTTGAATAACTTCAGGTAGGGTTGCTGCTTCTGACTCTACCGCACCGGTCAGTGGGTAACAGCCAAGGGTACGGAAACGCACAGAGCGCATCTCTGGTACTTCACCTTCTTCTAGCGGCATACGGTCATCGTCAACCATAATAAGAATGCCGTCGCGCTCAACGACAGGGCGAGGCTTAGAAAGGTAAAGTTGTGGAATATCGATGTTTTCTAGGTAGATGTATTGCCAGATATCTAGCTCAGTCCAGTTAGACATTGGGAATACACGAATGCTTTCGCCTTTGTTAACCTGAGAGTTATAAATATTCCAAAGCTCTGGACGCTGGTTTTTTGGGTCCCAGCGGTGGTTGCTGTCGCGGAATGAGTAAACACGTTCTTTGGCACGTGATTTTTCCTCGTCGCGTCGAGCGCCACCAAATGCAGCATCGAACTTATATTTGTTCAGCGCTTGCTTAAGTGCTTGGGTTTTCATGATGTCAGTATGTTTTGCTGAACCGTGGCTAAATGGGCCAACGCCAGCTTCAACACCTTCTTCATTGATGTGAACAAGCAAATCAAAACCGTGTTTCTTAGCTTGTTCGTCACGGAACTTAATCATTTCACCAAACTTCCACGTGGTATCTACGTGTAATAGTGGGAAAGGAATTTTGCCGGGCGCGAACGCTTTACGGGCAAGGTGAAGCAGTACAGAAGAGTCTTTTCCTACAGAGTAAAGCATAACTGGGTTTTCAAACTCAGCAGCAACCTCACGGAAAATCTGGATACTCTCGGCTTCGAGTTGTTTCAAATGCGTTACAGACGGGATACTAGCAGTCATTTTGAAGTCCGAATTTTATGTTATATACAAAAAAGTTATATGTGGGTTATTTTTCTGCATAGAACGATAACATATTTAATTTCAAAAGTAGTATGCGATTTTGCTATTTAAAATAGCTATCTTATTCCATTAAATAAAACTGTCATGCAATTGAAGCATAAGCCAATTTTTTCAATGGCTATAAAAAGAAAAAGCCCTGTTTAGGAAACTAAACAGGGCTTGTTGTTTACTGTTGTAGCGACTTAATTGCTAGTTACCTTTCACTCAATTTGGTCTGGAAAGCGTCGAAGGTATTAACTACACCTTCGCGCGGCGAGCCAGACTTGCTCAAAATCATTATGGTTAAACTTGACAATATAAAGCCAGGGACAATTTCATACATCCAGTCGCCAAGTTTTTGACCACCAATCTCGATAGGAAGATAAATCCACAACAATACGGTTACTGCACCAACAACCATACCGCCTAGTGCCGCACGGCGGGTCATTTCACGTTTAAATAGGCTAAACAGTACTAGCGGACCAAATGCAGCGCCAAAACCGGCCCATGCGTTACTTACTAGCGTTAAAATGGTGCTGTCTCTGTCATAGGCTAGATAGATTGCAACTAGTGCGACGACTACTACGCTGACACGACCTGCAATAACAAGCTCGCCATCTGACGCGTCGCGTCTTAGGAATGCTTGATAAAAGTCACTGGTTAGTGAACTTGACGTTACCAATAACTGAGACGAAATAGTACTCATGATCGCCGCTAAAATCGCTGCGAGCAGGAAGCCACCGATAAGCGGGTGAAATAGAATTTGAGATAAGTAGATAAAGACGGTTTCCGGGTCGATTTCATTACCGTTGCCAGTAACAAATGCTAGGCCGAAGAGGCCGGTCATTAACGCACCGATAATTGACACGATCATCCAGCTCATACCGATATTACGTGCAGTCGGTATGTCTTTAACAGAACGTATCGCCATGAAACGCACAATAATATGAGGCTGACCAAAGTAACCTAGACCCCATGACATTAGTGAGATAATACCTATTACACTTAATGCTTCGTTAGTAGATGCATCCATAAAGGCATTAAATAATGCAGGGTTTATCCTGTCTAAAGCGTCAATAGATGCCCCAATTCCACCTAGTTCGGTGATAACCACTGCAGGCACCATAACCAAGGAAACAAACATGATGCACCCCTGAACGAAGTCGGTCATGCTTACTGCCATGAAACCGCCTACAAGGGTATAGGCTACAACGACACCCGCGGTAACGTATAAGCCGGTCTCATAAGTTAATCCAAATGATGTCTCAAAGAGCTTACCGCCAGCTACCACACCAGAAGAGGTGTAAAGCGTAAAGAAGACAACGATAACCACAGAGGCTATTACGCGCAATAAACGCGTGTTGTCGGCGAAGCGATTTTCAAAATAATCGGGGAGGGTAATGGAGTTGTTGGCTACTTCTGTGTAAACGCGAAGGCGTGGAGCAACTAACATATAATTTGCCAGAGCACCGAGAGTTAAACCAACCGCTATCCAGCCAGCAGATAAGCCTGATACATACATTGCACCGGGTAAGCCCATGAGCATCCATCCGCTCATATCCGATGCACCTGCTGAAAGTGCCGTTACCGCGGGGCCTAGTTGGCGGCCGCCAAGCATATAGCCTTCTACGTTGGTGTCTGTCTGCCGATAAGCGAAAAGGCCTATCCCTAACATTACAACAAAATACAAACCCAACGAGATTATCGTGCCAGTAGCCATATAAATTCCCTATGTTTTTTCTTTCATGCTAACACCTATGACATAGAGTCTCTATGTCAGTCAGCGACCTTGCATGTTTTCTATACGGTAATTCGTAAATAAAGTTTGGCGAAAGATTAAATTGGAAAAGATGCAACGCGCGCTCGACCTTCTCTTTTGGCCCTGTAGAGAAGTTCATCGCACATCTTGATAATGGTATCTAGGTTGGTTTCTCCATTGACGTCTAACAGACCCGACGAAAAACTAACCGAGAATTTTTCTTCGGTATTGCTCCAGTGCTTTTGGCGAGACAGCGCCAAATTAAGCTCATCGAGAATTCGTTTGGCAGACTTTTGGTCTGAGTCTGAAAAGTAAATCAAAAACTCTTCGCCACCGTAACGGCATAGTTTGTCAGACTTACGTATTCGGTTTTTGATGATTTGCGTAAAGGTAGTTAGTACTTCATCACCGACAACATGGCCGTACTTGTCATTGATTTTCTTAAAGTTGTCAACATCGAGAAGGGCGATACATGACGCTTTGTTTCCCTTCAGAGCCTTTTTCAAACTATTTAACATAGCCCGCCGCGTGAGTGCGCCAGTTAGCGAGTCACGCTCCGCCAATAAATCACTCTGCCTTTTAGAAATCCATAGCCATAGTGCAAGAATAATGAGAATAGTGATGATCAATGCAAAGATGGTGGTTTTCATTGCCTCTTTATCGGTAGAAAGCCCAATTTTTTCGTTTCGTAGTGTAGTTAGCTCTTTCTGCCGGTAGTGAGCTAATTCAATGTCTTTCGCGATGCCGTCGGTAAAGGAAGAGTTCGACAATTTAAATTGTTCAGTGTTTTTATCGACGAGTAGCCTTCTGTAAGCTTTATAGTGTTCTAGAGCGTTCTTATAATCGCCAATAAGGTCGTAAATTCGTGAAAGCTCATGTTCCATCCTTAATAGATGATTAGTTTTGAAAGCCATTGAAGGTAAGGAGTCGCGCATGACTTTCTTATATTTTTCAATTGCGCTGGGAAGTTTTTGATTATTTTCTTCTGCGATGGCTTTGTATACCTGATATAGATATGAAAGCTCTTCTGACTTCAATTCAACTTTAGAAACACCAATGGCTTCCAATTTGCTTATAGTTGTGAAAGCTTCTTTTTTCTTATCTATTCCATAACCAGTCAATAGTACCCTTAACCGCTGAAATAAAGTTAAGAAACTCTCTTGGTCGGAGTTTCTATTGGAGACATAATTTAACGCTCTGTTCGACAGTGCCAGCGCGTCATCATACTTTTGCTGTAGTAGAAGTGCATCGATTGCAGTGAAAAACGCCCATGTTACAAATTCATCTCTCTCTGTCCTTTTTTCGATTACTTCCATTGAATGTATAAACGATTTACTAGGAACCGATAGCTCTTCATATGCAGTTCGTAGCCATTGGTGAGCTGTTGAACTGTCTAGAGAGTTCTCTAAAGTGAGTTTGCCAGTGCGGGTAGGAAGATAAGGTAAGGAATACTCAATTTCAGCTATTGCTTGAATAGGGCTAGCCAACGTGAGCTCCATTGATAACCAAATACTCGCTATAGCTGTTGCTTGCTTACTTCCTGTATCCAAAGCGTCTAATTTTAAACGCCGAAGCGCCGGAACAGTTGTGGTTAACCGTTTAGCTGACCCATCAAAATTGTTTACAGCGGTAGCATAAATATAATAAGCCTTTGCCGCTGTATAAACTTCAGGGGTAAGCGCCTTAAGTTCTTGCCAGTGCTTATCTAATAATGGCGACTTCACGTAAATAGGAATGCGGGGCGCATCGATTTCATTTGCAGTAGATGTCGCTAAAAGATGTCTAAAAATAATTCCTTCACTAGTATTATCATTCTGGATGTTTAGACTTTTAATCATCTCAATGATCTGGTGATTATCTATCTCAGACTCACTATTCCAGTTGTAAATACTCAACGCAGCGAGGTGGCTATATGAGTCAATTTTTTTCAACCTAAGTGTAGTTGAAAAGTTACTTTTTTCCGCGCAAGTTACAAAACTGACAAATAGTAGTAATAGTAGAGAAACCATTAGCCTTGTAAAACGAAACCAAGCGCTCATTGTGATAGCGACCTCTGTACTGCGGATACGGGAATAATTAACTGAAGTTTGAAAAAGATGTTCTAACTTTACTGCGAAAGTATAAGTTTTATTGAACAGGGTTTCATCTTAATTTTAAGTGAAAAAAACGGCCCAACAGGGCCGAAGAAGGGAAGTGCATTAGAAAAGCACTTTTTTGGAACGAATTGTCAGCGTTGTAAGAGGTTAGGCAGAGAACTGTATTCTTTCTGAAACCGCTTTTTTCATTTCACTTAAGTCTGCGTTTTTATCGCCTACTATCATTACGTTAGCATGTTTCATTTTTATACTCTCCCCGTGGTAATTACCATCGGAAAACTCGCTAGGCACGCTAATATCGGTGCGGTCGGGCACTACGAAAACTGACATTTTGCCTTGAGGTGTATTCACAATAAGGTGAAGGCTTCTTACCGTACTTAAATGGCAATAGTTAGCCACTTCTACACCCTCGAGCATTTGGCTGAAACTACCGCCGAAGCTTGCTAACTTTGCGTTCACCATATTCAGATCAACAGGAAGCTGCGAATGTGCACGCTCCACTTCTGCGTACTGCATATGGGCAAGTGCCTGCCCACCAATGCTTAGCGGCTGGTGATACCACATTGTAATCCCAATACCAACGGTAAAGGCAACAGACGCAGCCATGGCTAAATACCAGCGGCTTCTGCGCTTGTAGCGGGTAAATTCATCCGCTGACTGCTGCCAAATTAATTTGTTAGCAAGGTCTTCTGGTACGTCGACTTTAAGCGCTTGCTTTAACTGCTTATCTAGCTGCTTTTGTTCATTCCAGAAACTGCGTTTGTTTTCATCCGCTTTTGCCGCTTCTATAACATCACTGTCAGTCGTTTCTGGATTGGCGTAGATACGACGCCTAAATTCTAACTCATCCATTTACACGACCTCTCTGTTCACTTTGCTTTTCTAACGCGTCTTTAAGCTGATTCCTCGCACGAAAAAGACGAGTCATCACTGTGTTCTTATTGAGCCCTAATTGGTTGGCTATCTCTTCACCACTAAACCCAAAAATGAGTTGGAGGATTAATGGTTCACGATATTCTACACTTAAACCCCCTAATAGCCGCCTAAGCTCTCTGTCTCGAAGATCGCCATCGGCCTGCTGCGTATCATCCTGAATATGAACGTCATCTATGTCGACGGTATCAAATTGCTTGCGTTCAAAACGACGGGCATTCTCACGGCGCAGTATGGTAATTAACCATGACTTTGCGGCTTTCTCATCGTTTAGCGCATCTAACGAGCGCCAGGCACGTAAAAAGGTTTCTTGTACGACATCTTCGGCAATGCTCTGGTCTTTAATCAACCAGTATGCATAACGATAAATGTCGGCATGAAATGCCTTTACAAGCGCTTCATATCTTTGGTGTTTTGCTTTCATATCCGATAAGACCTGACTACTACCGGATTTATTTCGCCCAAACATAAATTAATCCAAAAAATCTGAACATTTTCACTATGGCATAAAAAACGCGTCATTTCGTTAACCGAAAGACGCGTTTTAAATTTAGTGCAAGTAGGCGGAGCAATTAGCCGAAGCCTCTACGCACCTTTCTGCGTGGCGACCCATGCATTAATATTTTCTTCTAGAATAGAAAGTGGAACAGGGCCGTACTTCAGTACTTCATCATGGAAGCCTTTCCAGTCAAACTTGTCGCCAAGTTCCTTTTGCGCATGCTCTCTAAGTTCCATGATTTTTAGTTTACCAATCATATAGGCCGTTGCCTGACCTGGCATAGCGATGTAGCGCTCAATCGCTTTTTGCGCGTCGTATTCAGGGTTCGGCGTATTTTCAACAAGGTAATCTACCGCCTCTTCACGCGTCCATTTTTTAGCGTGGATACCTGTATCAACCACAAGCCTACATGCACGCCATAGTTCCATCGCTAAACGTCCGAAATCAGAATAAGGGTCTTTATAGAAACCCATATCTTTCGCGAGTTCTTCGGTATACAGACCCCAGCCTTCGGTGTAGGCGGTGAAGCTCAAGAACTTCTGGAATTGAGGCACACCTTCTAGCTCTTGTGCAATAGCGCGCTGCATGTGGTGACCAGGGATACCCTCGTGATACGCAAGCGCCTCTAACTGATAAGTTGGCATAGCTTTCATATCATAAAGGTTTGCGTAATAAATACCTGGACGGCTGCCATCTTGCGCTGGGCTTTGATAAAACGCTTTACCTGCCGATTGCTCGCGGAACGCTTCAACGCGTTTAACAATCATTGGCGCTTCAGGAAGAATGCCGAAGTATTCAGGAATAGCTTCTCGCATGTCGTCTATGGCGGTTTTAGCCATATCAAGGTATTGCTGTCTACCTTCATCGGTTGAAGGCAAATAGAATTGGTCATCTTCACGCATGAAAACGAAAAACTCTTGAAGGGTGCCTTCAAATTTTACTTGTTCCATAATCTCGCGCATCGCGTTGTGTATGCGCTCAACATTGTCCAAGCCAATTTGATGCACCTCTTCGGCGGTAAGGTCCGTTGTGGTAAACCAGTTAAGGCGATTCTGATACCACTTATCACCATTTGGTAAGCGCCACACACCGTCGCCTTCAGGCGTTACTTCTCTTTGATGGGCGAGCTCTTCGATAAACTTCTCGTAAGATGGCATGACCGAAGTTACTAGTGCAGCTTTCGCCTCACCTAATAATGTGGTTTTTTCGGCCTCTGTTATATCAAGGTTGTTAACCTTGTTTTGAAAATCTTCCCAAATAGTAGAAGGTGTTTCGCTTGAATCAAACGGCGCGCCAGTTATTACATTTTTTGACGCATCAATCATTTGGTCATACGCCCATGCGGGTGGGAATACGCCTGCTTTTTCACGTAACTTCATTTGTTCAATTACTTGGTCAAAGTAAGAACGAACGTTGTCTAATCTCCCAATATATGCCTGAGCGTCCTCTTTGCTTTTTACGCTGTGAATATTGATAAGGAAGCTAGGAACCTGGGTGTGCGCAGCACGGAATTGATGCACAATATAGCGGTGTTGTCTAAACTCATCGTTAGCTAAATCGCGCTCAATACCAAGTTTATAAAGGCGCAAACTTAACTTTTCTTGATCACTCAATTTGCTGGTGTCGAAGGTATCAAGCTTTTCTAAACGATTTTTCGCGATAGCAATACGGGCATCAGCCTCTTCGTCACTGATGTCATCCCACTTGTCGTAATCCCACTTTTTACCTAAGTAGCTTTGAAATAGTGGAGAGCGTTTTAGATCTTCTTCAAATGTGCGCTCAAAGAAAGCATTGAGGCGTTCAGATTCAGACTGCCCAGCGGGCTGCTCTGCTTTGATCGGCTCTGGCGCTGTTTTAGCGGTTTCGCTCGCTGGAGAGCAAGCGGTTAACGTAGTAACGGCTAACGCGATTGGCGTTAGCTTTAATAGTGTTTTCTTCATTTTATTCCCCGTCGCGTTTAATTGATTATTTTTATAAGCTAAAGCTTCTAAGGTTAATAAGCCTTAAAGAGGACAATAAGGCTCGAAGGCTCGACTGTTTCTCGAACGCAAACATTTTTGTTAAGAAGCCCTCGCCACTTTGATTTAGCTAGTTGCAAGGGCTTTCATTACGCAAATTCTAGTGTATTAGCAAATGAAATGCGTTTTATGAAGCAGGATATAAGTTAGATAGCGTGTGATCGTTCTTTGTATTTTTCTGCTTCCATTCGCTGCGAGCTAGCTTAATTTCATGCGAGAGTTGCTCTAAAGCCTTCGTAACTTGTTTAGATTGTGCGCTCGTATCAACCTTATTGGCAGAGAAACGAAGTGCGTAAAGTTCATTTACTCTATCGGTGATACCTTTAAAATGTGAAAGTTGCGCGTTACCCAAGGTAAGCGCCTTTATCCATTTGTTAAGGGCAGGTGTTAGCTCACGTGTATTCTTTGCTTTAATCACAGACATAAGGCTCTGAAAATGTGCTTTTTCATCCCACTGAGCACTAGAGTGGATGCGCTGTGCAGAACCGGTTTTGTGAGTTATTCCAAGTCCGGTAGACTGAGCCTGCTTAAGCTTTCTGTAGGTAACTAACCATCCTGTAAGCGCAATAATAAACAGCGCAAGTAGTACACCAATTACCATCCAATTAAACTGCGCATTTTCGTCAGCTATGGCTTCACCTGAAGCAGAGCCTAATGGCTTGCCCTCATCGTTAGTACTAACACTAGGCTTTGTTGCAGTGGAAGGTATATCGTTTTGAATAGCGTCAGTACCTGTACTACTGGTTGATGGAGTATTTGGGATATTAGAAGTATTAGCATTATTTGCGCCGCTCGCTGGCGCTACCGTAATTGAGCGAGCTGGAATAGTGGCATACTCAGTTTGCTGAGTAAGCGTATTAAACCAAGGGATAGTAATTTCAGGTAAGACAAAGTTACCCGGCTGCGTAGGTATTATCGCCAGCGACGTTTGGCGCTGTGAAATTAAGCTTTGATCTTTTTCAACTGTCGTTGTGTTTGATTGATCCGGGTACAGCTTAAAGTTTGGCGGATAAAACTCAGGAATATCAGGAAGCTGCTCTTCTACTACGCCCAATGCGGTTAGCGTAATAATACGAGTCACTGGCTCACCTGCTACAAAGCTATCACCTTGCGGCCATTCTTCATCTACTCGCACCATTTCAGAAGGTAACCAAGGGTAGTCTATACCCTGAGGAATGGGCTTAATGTTCACCGTAATGTCGGGCCCAACCCGATTGATTTGCTGGGTACGGTTGAAGAAGCCAAAACGTTGGTTGGTATTGGCAGCCATAACTTCGCCAGTGAAAATAGGGCCTCTTAGCGTGAATTCACCGGATGCTTGAGGTACAACAGCAAATTGACGCTCTATAATCTGATACCGTCTACCGTTTACGATATCTGTATACTGTTTATCTTCTCCCAGCTGGGTGATTTCCGCATTTTGCATTTCTGGCGCTTGTAGACTGCCGCGCTCAATATTGCTAGAAAGAAACAGCTTAACCGTATAAAGCAGCTGCTGATTTAAATAGGCCTCTTTCACGTCAATGTCAGTGGTAACGAAATAGTCTCGGGCGACATTACTTTGTTCTTGAACTGGTATTACTTTGACTTGAATAGGCTTGGTTGATTTACCTTCAATGGTTAATGAAGGAATGGTGAACGTGCCTTCCTTACGAGGAAATAACGTAGTGGTCCATACGGTGGTGCGCTTGGTGTCGAAATTGACAATTGAGGTTTGGCTACTTACTGATGTTCTTCCTACCACAAAGTCTTTAAGCAGGGGAGAGCTGTCGAATGCATCTCTGTCCGCGCTGCCGTCTGCGGTAACCGTTAAGCGAATGGCTTCATCCAACATGACAGGGTTTCTATCAATGGTGGCTTCCAGCGAATTTACATCGGCATAAGCCGCCGTACTTAAGAGTAGGGTTAATAAAAAAACTATACGTGTAGACTGTAATAAGGCTCTCATCTACCAATCACTCCGGTTTGAAGGCATACGTTGACGCTGACGTTTTTGTGCTTCTAATTGCATTTTTCGTTTTAGTAGGAATGCAGGGTCGTCTGGCACGCGGCGCATTAAACTCTCCATTCGCTGCAGCTCTTCTTTTTCTGCGTCGGTAAGCTCGGTTTCTTGACCTTGCATTGCCTGTGCTTCCTGCTCTGCTTGTTGTTCGTCTTTTTGTGCTTGCGCGCTGTCTTGCTGTGCACCATCACCTTGGTCAGACTGCTCTTGTTCTGCATTTTGCTGCTGAGAGTCTGATGACTCGTTCTGACTGTTCATCTCGGAATCATCAGGCTGTTGTGAGTTATCTCCGCCACTTTGCTGTTCATCGTTAGCTTGGCTTTGGTCAGACTGTTGACCCTCATTATCGTTTTGCTGACCATTCTGCTCATTTGAACCTTCCTGATTGTTCTGGTCCCCTGATTGCTGTTTGCTATTAGGGCTATCAGAGTTATCTTGGCCATTATCCTGCGAGTCACTCTGTTCGCCATCATCGCCATTTTCGTTCTGGTTTTGCTCCTGATTCTGATGTTGCTGCTGTTTCAGCAAATCCTCGACAATCTTTTTGTTGATTCTTGCATCGTCGAAATCGGGGGCCTCGCTTAACGCCTGGTCATATTTCTTAATAGCGTCTTCAAGCTTACCGAGTTTTGCCAGTGCATTGCCTTGATTGTAAAGGCTCTCGGGACCGGGAACGCTTTTGAAGGCATTTAATGCACCTTTGTAGTCACCTGATTTATAGAGTGATGATGCTTTCCACGCTTCATCATTAAACTTGTTAACGGCGTCTTTGTATTTACCTCTTTGGTAGCTGTTCAATGCTTCTTGGTTGTCATTCATAAATGGCATTTGCCACCATGAAAGTGAATCGGGTTTATTTGCCATCTCCTTTGCGCTTTCCGGTGCGTCTATGTCTTGTGACGTTCCAGCAATTTCTGAGGGTTGGGCACGTTGCAAAGCATGGGCGTTTTTAATCATAGAGGGGCTAAGTAAACCCACTAACACGATGAAAACTAACCCGCGTTTGAATGCAAAGGCGGCAAACGGAAGAAGAATAAGCAGCAAGTAAGGGCCAACTTCTTTCCACTGGTCTCCTTGTAAATTACTCTCTTCTTCGTTCTCTTCGCTGGCGCTTTTATCTAGTAGAGATACCGAGGCGAGGGCATCAATGTCGGCGTCGTTTGATGTAAAGGATTCAAAGCGTCCGCCGCTGGTTTTAACCACGCCTTTCACTGCGCCTTCATTTAACTTGGGTATAACGATGCTGCCAGTGAAGTCCTTTAAAAGCTCACCGCTTTGCTGGCGAATAGGCGCGCCTTCAGATGTTCCAACGGTAAGTGCATTTACTGTAAAAGGAATAGAGGCCACATACTCTTGAAGCTCTTGTTGTTGTTCTAACTCTATACCATCAGTAATCCAGTAGATCATACCTGAGTTATATCCGGCATTCGTGAGAAGCTCTGACGCACTCTCTATGCCAAGGAGTGGGTCGCTGCCCGGCACGGGCATAATTTCCGGTGAAAGACTTGGGATAAGGGTTGTGATATTTCCTGCGTCTTCGGTTAAGGGGCTAATGACAAACGCATCGCCAGCGTAAGCAACCAAGCCCATTTCTCCTTCACCAATAGCGTTGACTAGGTCTATCGCTTTATATTTAGCGCGAGTTAGCCTGTCTGGCGTCATATCGGTAGCGCGCATTGAAAGCGACATATCTATGACTATAACGTGTCCCATTTTCAACTGGTAAACCGGCTGCGGCAGGCGCTCCCACGTTGGGCCAGCGAGTGCTATCACACTTATAATCCACACAAAAGCAAGCATCCACATTGGAGGTTTTGCGCCCATTTCGTTTTTTCCAGTCACCATGTATTGATATAGGTGAGAAGGGATCACAGATTGCCAGCCAGATTGCTTAGCCGTGGTTTTTCTAATTAAAAGCACGAGCAGCATCAGGGGAACGAGTGCGATAAACCATTCGGGGCGTAAAAAATGAAATTGGTCTAAGAAGTCGAATTCCATTACTTCGTCTCCCTGTTTGTTTGCGCTGCTTGTATTGAATCAGCTGAGTTCGGTTGTGGCTGGGACGAGTTAATTCGTCTTTGTGCGAACCAACGAAATGTTGATAAAAGAACCGTCAAAAATGCCCATAGTGCTGACAGTAATATTGCCGCGCCAAGGGGATAGTAAAACAGTGCGCTCAATGGACGCATCTTACGCGTTTCACCTTCAATAGGCTCAAGCGCGTCAAGTTGTTGATAAATAGCTTGAAGTTCCTGGGCATTTCGAGCCCTAAAATATTGGCCGCCAGTGCTAGTTGCAATGTCGGTTAACATGCCTTCATCAAGTTCTTGCGACGGGTTTATTTGTCGGCTGCCGAAAAAGCTTTGGATAAGCATTTTATCTGCGCCCACACCAATAGTGTAAACCTTCACACCCTTACTAATTGCCAACTCTTTCGCCTGCTCGGGTGTAATATTCCCTGCAGTATTTTGCCCATCGGTAAGAAGAATTAAAACGTTATTAGACTCTTCCCGTTCGTCAAAGCGCTTCACCGCTAAACCTATCGCATCGCCAATAGCCGTCTGTTCGCCAACCAACCCAATGACAGCTTCACTCAAAAGTGTAGAAACAGTATCTCTGTCATAGGTAAGCGGCGCTTGAACGTACGCGGTATCGGCAAATAAGATAAGGCCAATTCTGTCGCCAACGCGACGCTGAATAAAGTCATAAACCACCGACTTAGTCATGGTTAAACGGTTAACTTGTCGGCCATTAAGCTGCATGTCATCTATCTTCATACTGCCAGATAAATCCACCGCTAACATCATTTCTCGACCTTCATTCGGTATGCTGACAGGCTCTCCTAACCATTGAGGGCGCGCGGCAGCCGTCACTAGCAGCAGCCATATCAAGCTACTTATCAACAGCGGTATTTTGGTTTGTTTCAACTGGGTTTGCTCTGACACATCGCCAGGTCGCAAACTAGGAACCCGCAATGCAGCCATGGGCATGTCTTGTGCTTTTTTAGAAAGCAGGCGTACGATAATAGGCAAGGGGAGTACGAAAAAGACCCACCACCAAGCAAAATTAAGCATGATGCGGCTCCTTGGTTTGCTTATCATGAGCGCTACCATCGTTTAGACCGCCATCATTCACACCGCCGTAAGCCCCCTTGTTTTTTGGCAGTTTGGCTTTTAAAAGCCAGTTTTTTACTGCCCCTTTGCAGGTTTCAAAATCACTAGGGCTGGGGGTGGCTTGATAAACATTACTTACTAACAAACCTAAATCACTTTCAAGTTTACTATCACTACTTTTCAATGCAGAGGTTAAGAACGCTTGCCACTGTTTACCGTATAACCCGGCTACTTGATGAGTTGGGTAATAGCTCATAGCCGTGCGTTTTAGAATTGAGTTTAACGCCACGGGCCAATTGCTTTGTTGTGCTGAAATCGATTCAAGTAAGGCTAAAGCTTGCTTGCGCGCCTTGTTGTGACGTATGTGAGCAGTGATAGTTTTATATAGGCAAAATAGGGCAAGTAAAAACACTGCGATAGCGACCCACCAACCCCAATCTAATGGCCAAATGTTGACCTCTGTAGGTACGTGTATATCGCGCAGCTGAGCAAGTGGGTCTTGCTGCTGAGGTGGCACTGACATTTGATTAGCCGATGTCGTTTGAGCTGAACTGGATAAAAGGCTTGATAAAAGATTGTTGCTCTGCATTAATTAAGCTCCAACCGTTGTTCTTGCTGCATACTTTGAAGCTGTTCGTCTAAGGGAAGACCCGCTGAAACACTGAATCGAGCGATATTGTTTTTGCGCAAGGTGCTATAAATCGCGCTATTGTGTTCGCTGCGCCATTTTTGATAGTGCTGCTGCTCTGTATTGTCGCCTAACACCCAACGTTGTTGGTTTCGACCATCAGAAACGCTGACGGTTTGTAATGAACTGGTTTGCGGCAAAGCGTGTTCTATTGGATCGTTAATCACGATAGCCCTCACTTCACAGTGTCGAGTTAAGTGACTTAAGTGTTGAATAGCTTGGGTACTTAAATGCTGAAAGTCTGATACCAGATAAACCAAGCTCCCAGGTCTTGCTAAACGTCTTGCCCTAGCGCACGCATCGGCAAAAGCTTGTTCGTCTTTGTCTTTGTCCGGCTCAGATTGCGCGCTCTGTTCGTGCAATGCCATAAGTTCATGACACACGTGCAATACGGCTTTTTTGCGTGTTAGTGGTTTAATTTCTTTGTGCTGTTGCTGATTAAATACTAGCGCGCCAACTTTATCGCCGCGAGCGGCAGCTGACCAGCTAATTAATGAAGATACATGAGCGGCTTGCACCGCTTTAGTAAGCAGTTGCGTGCCAAATGCCATTGACGGTAGGTAGTCACAGAATAGAAAAACCGGGCGCTCTCGCTCTTCCCGATACACTTTAGTGTGAGTTTTACCCGTGCGCGCAGTAACGCGCCAATCAATAGCGCGAATATCATCACCAGGCTGATAATGACGGGCCTCATCAAACTCCATGCCTCGGCCTTTGTGCTTGGTGAGATAACTCCCTGCAAGTTTAGCTTGTGGCATACGTTTAGGCGTTAAGCTAAAAAGCTTAGCCAACTGTTGATAGCGAAGTAGCTCCGCGGTAGACAGTGACACCCCGTTACTTTGCAGCTTGTCTAGCTGCGCTTGTACATTCACCATAACTTAAGGAACTGCGACAGTTGCAACAATCTTATCAAGTACGTCGTTAATCGTTACGCCTTCAGCCTCGGCTTGATATGACAGAATAATGCGGTGGCGAAGCACGTTGTGAACCACAGCTTGAATATCATCAGGACCAACAAAGTCTCTGCCGCTAAGCCATGCGTGAGCGCGTGCACAGCGATCTAAGCTTATGGTTGCTCGGGGGCTTGTTCCCATCGCTATCCACTGGCCTAATTCAGCGTCGAAATTTGCAGGCTGACGTGTAGCCATAATCAATTGAACTAAATACTGTTCTAACTCAGGCGCCATATACAAAGACAGCGCTTCTTTACGCGACGTAAAAATATCGTCTTGAGTTAGCGTTGGTGGCGTAACGGGTGGCTCAGAGAGGGCCTCACCTCGCGTTAAGCGCAATATTTCCAATTCTGTCTCAGCGCCAGGGTAATCGATGTCTACGTGCATTAAGAATCGGTCTAGCTGTGCTTCAGGTAGTGGATAAGTTCCTTCCTGCTCTAGTGGGTTTTGCGTTGCCATTACTAAAAATAGCGGAGGAAGAGGGTAGGTTTTACTGCCCACCGTAATCTGACGTTCGGCCATGGCTTCAAGCAGGGCCGACTGCACTTTTGCAGGTGCACGGTTGATTTCGTCGGCTAGCACTAAGTTATGAAAAAGCGGCCCTTTTTGAAAAACAAACTCGCCAGTCTCGGGGCGGTATATGTCTGTCCCAGTTAAGTCGGCAGGCAAAAGGTCAGGGGTAAACTGTACGCGATGAAAGTCGCCGTCAATACCGTTAGCAAGTGCATTGATTGCGCGTGTTTTTGCAAGCCCTGGAGGACCTTCTACCAGAAGGTGGCCGTCTGCCAAAAGAGCGATAAGAAGGCTTTTGGTTAACGCATGCTGACCAATAATCTGCTGGTCTAAATAAGCGTGTAACTGTTGAAATTGCGCTGCTGCCATAATGCAAAATTTCCGTTTGAGTTCTCGTTATCAGGAAGTGTCATTTGAGCGATAGATTTATTAAATCTCTTATAAAGTGATCGCTTAGCTAAAAAGTAAATTACATATTAATTTAGATAGTTCTAGCCCGTCACAATGACACAAAACAGACTTTCATTTCCATATAAGGTTCATTCTATCTTTCTTCAAGTCGTCAAACAGTAATAAAAATGAGATATGTGGTGGAGGGCGAAACTTGCTTTCTTTAATCTCAAGCGAATTTAGCTAGCAAGTTTATCGGCTAACTGCACGAACGCCGCAAATTTTAGTTTCATTTATATTGCCCTTAATCCTGCATTATTTGCTATTTTGTTCATTGTTTGTAAAAATCGGGATTATTACAGGTCAGACCACTTCATTAGTAGTGAGCTAAAGGTGAAGCTGGTCATAAATTTAGGTGCATTATGGCAACAAAACAATCAGTTACTACCCGAGAGGGTGATCGCATCGCCATTGTCGCGGGGTTGCGTACTCCGTTTGCGAAAATGGCTACATATTTCCACGGTGTTCCGGCTGTTGATTTAGGTAAAATGGTCGTAAACGAACTTCTCGTTCGCCATGGTGTTCAAAAAGAATGGGTTGATCAGGTTGTTTATGGTCAGGTAGTGCAAATGCCTGAAGCGCCAAACATCGCACGAGAAATTGTGCTTGGCACTGGCATGAATGTTCATACCGACGCTTACAGTGTATCTCGTGCATGTGCGACGAGCTTTCAGTCAACGGTAAACATCGCTGAAAGCATGATGGCAGGCACGGTACAGGTAGGTATTGCTGGTGGTGCAGACTCAACATCGGTATCACCTATCGGTGTGTCTAAGAACCTTGCACGTGCGCTGGTAGATTTACAGAAAACCAAGACCTTGGGTCAAAAGCTGAATATCTTTAAGCGTTTAAGCTTAAAAGACTTAGCGCCAGTACCTCCTGCTGTAGCTGAATACTCTACAGGTTTGTCGATGGGACAAACGGCGGAGCAAATGGCTAAAACGCATCAAATTTCTCGTGAAGAGCAAGATAAGCTTGCACATCGCTCGCACAGCCTAGCGGCTGAAAGCTGGGAAGCCGGCAAATTGTCTAGCGAAGTGATGACCGCTTATGCAGAACCGTATAAAGGTGCGCTTGAGCGCGACAACAACGTACGTTTCGATTCAAAGCTTGAAGGCTACGCGAAACTTCGCCCAGTATTTGACAAAAAGTACGGCTCTGTAACTGCAGCAAACGCCACACCACTTACCGATGGTGCTTCTGCAGTGCTTATGATGACAGAGAGCCGAGCCAAAGAGCTAGGCTACACACCATTGGGCTACATTAAGAGCTACGCGTTTGCTGCAATCGACGTTTGGGAAGACATGCTAATGGGACCGTCGTACGCGACACCTATCGCGTTAGATCGCGCTGGAATGACGCTAAACGACTTAACGCTAATTGAAATGCACGAAGCGTTCGCAGCGCAAACCTTGGCAAACGTTAAAATGTTCGCAAGTGACAAGTTCGCCAAAGAGAAACTAGGTCGTGATAAAGCGACCGGCGAAATTGATATGAACAAATTCAACGTAATGGGTAGTTCGATTGCTTATGGTCACCCGTTTGCTGCAACTGGTACGCGTATGATCACGCAAATGCTTAACGAACTAAATCGCCGTGGCGGTGGTACAGGTCTACTGACTGCATGTGCTGCGGGTGGTCTTGGTGCCGCAATGATCGTGGAGACAGAATAATATGAGTCAGGAACAAGAAATGACAAATGAAGTTCAGCCAACATCAGGCGCATTTACGTTAACCAAGCAAGATAATGGCGTTGCTATTCTTAGCATGGACGTACCTGGCGAGAGCATGAATACGCTTAAAGCTGAGTTTGGCGATGAGATAACTGCCATGCTTGATGATATTGAGCGCGACAGCAGCATTAAAGGTGTTGTACTAACGAGCGGCAAGCCAAGCTCATTCGTAGCAGGTGCCGATATCACCATGCTAGCAGCGTGTAAAACCGCTGAAGACGCCACAACTATAGCTGCGGGCGGCCAAGCTATTTTCGATAGAATTGAAAATATGAAGGCTACCTTCGTTGCGGCTATTCATGGCCCAGCGTTAGGTGGTGGTTTAGAACTTGCCTTGGCGTGTCATTATCGCGTATGTACAGATTCACCTAGCACCCAGCTAGGTCTACCTGAAGTGCAGCTTGGCTTATTGCCGGGCAGTGGCGGCACTCAGCGTCTTCCTCGCCTAATCGGCATTCAGCAAGCAATGAAAATGATGCTTACTGGAGCCCCTGCGCGTGCTAAACAAGCTAAAAAATACGGCATTGTAGATGATGTAGTACCGCACAGTGTTTTACTTAAAGTTGCTGAGTATTTTGCGCTTAAACGCAAACCAGAACGTGAAGCGCCGCAGAAGAGCGTAATGGACAAAGTGCTTGAGAAAACTGGCCCAGGCCGCAGCATGATGTTTAAAAAGGCTCGGGAAGCGACGTTTGCCAAAACCAAAGGTAATTATCCAGCGCCGGGTTACATTATTGATGTCATCGAAACAGGCATGAACGACGGGATGAAAGCGGGGCTTAAAGCCGAAGCTGAAGCCTTTGGTAAGCTTGTTATGACACCGGAGTCTTTCCAATTACGCCAGATTTTCTTCGCAACAACAGAAATGAAAAAAGAAAACGGCGTTGAGGGTGTTAAACCCGAAAAGATGAAGAAAGTAGGCGTACTTGGCGGTGGTTTAATGGGCGGTGGTATCGCCTATGTAACGTCGACCAAAGCAGGTGTACCTGTGCGTATTAAAGACGTACGTGCGGAGGGTATCGCCAATGCAATGAAGTACAGCTATGACATCTTAAACAAAAAGGTGAAGAAGCGTTTCATGCGTAACAGCGAAATGCAGAAGCAGTTAGCGCTACTCACTGGTACACTTGATTACAGCGGCTATCAAGATGCTGATATCGTGGTTGAGGCGGTTTTTGAAGACCTCGACCTTAAGCAAAAGATGGTGGCGGATATTGAAGAGAACTGCAAAGAGAGCACGATCTTCGCGTCTAATACATCGTCTATTCCAATCACACAAATTGCAGCTAAAGCAGCACGTCCCGAAAACGTGATTGGTCTGCATTACTTCTCGCCAGTAGACAAAATGCCATTGGCTGAAGTTATTGCTCACGACAAAACGTCTGATCAAGTTATTTCGTCTACGGTAGAGTTTGCTAAAAAGCAAGGCAAAACGCCGGTAGTTGTTAAAGACGGTGCGGGTTTCTACGTAAACCGTATTTTAGCGCCTTACATGAATGAAGCGGCAAACCTCATTCTTGACGGTGAGCCTATTGAGCACATCGATAAGTCATTGGTTAAGTTTGGCTTCCCGGTAGGCCCTGTAAAACTACTTGATGAAGTGGGTATTGATGTTGGCACTAAGATTATCCCATTCCTTGTAGAGGCGTTCGGCGAGCGCTTCACTGCCCCAAGTGCTTTCGATAAAGTACTTGCAGATGGCAGAAAGGGTAAGAAAAATCAAAAAGGGTTTTATTCTTATGAAGGTAAAAAGCCAGGTAAAGAAGTGGACGAGTCAATCTACGAATTACTGGGTCTTTCACCTTCTGCTAAGTTAAGCGAAAAAGAAGTAGCGGAACGCTGCGTATTAATGATGCTCAACGAGGCGGCACGCTGTTTAGATGAGGGCGTTATCCGCAGTGCCCGTGACGGCGATATCGGTGCTATCTTTGGTATTGGTTTCCCTCCATTCTTAGGCGGTCCATTCCGCTACATGGATACGCTGGGAATTAAACACGTTGTTGCTCGTTTAAACCATTATGCTACTGCTGTGGGCGATAAATTTGCACCTGCGGAAGTGTTAGTGAAAATGGCGGAAAACGATCAGAAATTTTATAATTAAGTTTATAAAATGTTAAAAGCCGGGCTTTGCCCGGTTTTTTTATGCCTAATGTTTATTTTAGCTGGTTTATTGTTCTATTTTGGGTAAAATCCCTCCGGTTAAAAAGTGGTCATGTCAATTTATTGACATAAGTAATCAATGACTTAAAGGAGGTTATTGGTTAGTGCCATCTTTAAATTTATTTTGTTACTGCAAATGGGGGCCATGTGATTTCACTCGTTGTATTAAGCGTTCTCTTTTCTCTCTATTTTTATGTTGAAGCGTTTAAATGGGGAATGAATGCGAAGAAGTGGGCGATTGCAGGGTTAGTATTCGGCCCTATATTACTTCCTATGTTCTCTATCTCTCGCCATATCCACTGGCGCAATGCGGTGGGGTTTAATAATCTTTATATCGCCGCGTAGCGTTTCTCAGGCGCTTTCCAATACACACTAAGTTGAAGGTAGGTTACAGGTATAAAAAAAAGAGAGCGTTGCTCTCTTTTTTGGGAAATTCTAAGGTATCTACTAAAGACCTACACCCCAGCCGTTTCCACCTGATTTAGGCTTAACGTATTCCATTTCGGTTGCTACTTCTTTGTTTGACTCAGGAGCTTGCTTAGCGCCTTCTTGTTTATCGGCAGCAACTGGGGTAGCGGTAGAAAGTACAAGTGCAACTGCGTACTCTTTTAACATGTTAATTTCCTCTGATTATTTTGAACGAACAAACAAAACCGATTTTTTATATTTGTCATCGGTATCTATTACATAGCCAGATACATGCCAGAAATAATATTTTCTAAAATTTTCAATTTAATCAGTTATTTATAAAATTTGTATTGGTGAGATTTGTCGCTCAAAGTTTCTAGCGCCATTTTAATGGCACTAAAGTCTAATACACTAAGGTTGAATAGGCAGGACTTTGCCAAGCACTGCAATTAATGACGTTTAACAGAGGAATTTAGGCGCCCTAGATGCGTTGCGCTGGTTTTAGGGCGATTAGAAATTAGAGTGGCCAAGTAGCGTGTGAAGCTTTTGGTTTTCGGTGAGAAGCTTCTCGAAACGCTCTGCATTTAAAGGTCGGCTGTATAAGAAGCCTTGCAGCATCTCGCAATCGTAGCGACGTAAGATATCCAACTGAGCTTCTTCTTCCACACCTTCTGCTACTACTTTCAAGCCTAGATTGTGGGCGATATTTATAATAGCGGCGGCCATGTGACGGTCGACATTACTCTTTGCAATATCGTCAATGAATGCTTTGTCTATTTTCAGCGTGTTTAGTGGGAAACGCTTTAAGTACGCCAAAGATGAATAACCTGTACCGAAATCGTCAAGAGCAAGGTGAATTCCCCTTTCTCGGAGACGAGTCATCATTTGAAGGCCATTCTCAGGGCTTTCCATTAGGGTGCCTTCAGTTATTTCGCACTCAAGGTGTAGTGGAGACAAGCCTATGTCGTTCAAGATCTTATTGATTCTGTCATCCAGGTCGGGCAACTCGAACTGCTTAGCAGATATGTTTACAGCTACGCGGCCACTAAACAGACCTTGGTTTACCCAACGTTTCGTATCTGCACACGCCTTTCTGAGCACTTGCTCACCAATTTCTATAATTTGCCCAGTCTGTTCAGCAAGAGGAATAAATTGCCCTGGGCTAACGATGCCTTTTTGCGGATGTTCAAAGCGTACTAAAGCCTCCATACTGACTAGCTTACCAGAGGCGATATCTACCTTCGGCTGGTAATAAACCGTAAAGAGATCGTCTTTAATACCTTGTCTAATAAGGTTTTCTATTTGAAGCTGCCTAACAGCATTTTGATTCATCTCTCCGCTAAAGAATTGATAGCTATTTCCGCCATTATTTTTAGCAAAGTACATGGCTGTGTCGGCATTCTTCAGCATTTCCTGAGGCGAAGTACCATCGTCAGGGAAGAATGCAATTCCAATACTGGCACCTAACACAAACTCTTGCTTATTAATGATAAAGGGGCGAGATAACGTGTCTAAAAGATTTTGCGCGTAATGTGTCACCGTGTGGATATCGGCATTGTCTTCCATTAAAACGCTAAATTCATCACCACCTAAACGATAACAGGTAGCACTCTTTCCGGTGATTCGTTGTAAACGCTTTGCTATTTGTTTAATTAAAATATCACCGGTTTGGTGGCCCAAAGAATCGTTGATTTTTTTGAAGTTATCCATATCCAAGCAGAGAAGGGTATGCTGAGCACCTTTTCTAACAAGGTTTTGGTGGCTAGCTTGGAAAAATGAACGATTTGGAAGCTCGGTAAGAGGGTCGGTATTAGCCAGTTTTAACAGTTCTTTTTCGGTACTTTTTCTTGACGTAATATCACTAAATACGCCAACAAAATGACTTATCTTACCGTCGTCATCATGTACGGCATCAATATTCAATTCCATCTCATAGCGTTCGCCGTTTACGCGCACGCTTTCTACTTCGCCCGACCAGTTACCTTTTGACTTAAGGGTTTTCTTAATCTCTTCCGTAAAGGCGTCCGGGTACAAATGGAAATGCATATAGCTAGCTAAAGCTTGATCACGAGTCTCACCGGTGTACCCACAATAAGCGTTGTTAACACTAATGAATTTAAATTGGGTATTCGTGATAAAGACACCTTCAGAAATATTCTCGATTGAACGCTTAAATAGATTAAGCTGCTCTTCTGCCTCTTTTAAGTGATGAATATTTTTAAGGGTTCCTGTCATTCGCACAGGCTGATCATTATGGTCTCTTTCAACGACTTTTCCGCGATCCAATATCCAAATCCATTGATTTTTAAACGTCTTGGCACGATACGCGAGTTCATAGAAGTCGCTGTTCCCTTCAAGGTGTTCTCTTAGCGCAGCTTTGACTCGGTTCACGTCGTTAGGGTGAATATTCGCGTCATAGGCACCTGTCGTGCGGATATCATCCTGTGGAAAGTCCAATGTACCCCAAGTGTTAGCACGGTATACCTGACCTCGATACACGTCCCAGTCCCACAGTTCGTCACCTGAACTCCAAAGCGTAAGTTTAAGGCGTTCTTCCGACTCTTTTATTGCCAACTGATTGGCTTTACGAATTTGATATTGACGAATAATGAAAGCGGAGGTAGCAAGTGCGATTATGCAATAAAATACGATCGCGACTGTATGTAGCCAAGGTGGATTATCAACGACAATTTCAAGGGATCTACTGGTTGACCAGTTTTTACCTGGCTCTTTTGCTTGTACTTCGAATGCGTAATTTCCAAACGAAACATTGTTAAATTTTGCCGTATTATCACTACCAATGTAGACCCAATTATTTTCATAACCTAGAAGACGGTATCTGTAAGACACCAACTTTGGATAAACAGGGTTTACTAGACCGAAAGAAATGCTAAATCTCGATTCATCATATGAGAGCTTTTTCTCATTAGCATAGGTTATGTTTTCACTCAAATACGACAGGTTACTCACATTTAAAGGATCGCTATTATTCGAATCTCCAAAAACGCTAAATTCAGACAAGACGGGCATATTAGTCAATTGAATTGACGACTCAGAGTTTGAATAAGATTTCGTGACCCTATTGAACCCTTTGATTCCACCAAAGTATATCGAACCGTCTGATGAAGCGAGTATAGCACTCTCACCTAAAGAGTTGTATTCAAGCTCCGAATTGAGAATTGTAGACTCTTCCTTAAGAGAAGGTAGATGAATTTGGTGTATGCCAGTCGTGTCAGAATACCAAATGCTATTTTGTATTCCGATAGTAGAAGTTATATATCCATTTTTATCATTTCTAGGTTGCTTCTTTTCAACCGAAAGTGTTTTTCTGTTAACTCTTATTACACCGTCAGATCTTGATGTCAACCAAAATGCATCTGGAGTTTGGTAAACGCCATAGACTATTGAATTTATTCCACTAGCGGCGTCTAGACGTTTAACAATTGACTCATTTTGGAGTGAGTAAATTACGAGTGATTTATCGTCTCTTAGCCACAAACGGCCGATGTCGTCTGTGTAGACAGGTAGCATTCGTTCGTTGATACCATCACCATCGAGTTTTGTAATAATATTTTTCCCATCAGGGTGATTTAAAACCGAAAAGTCAATGGCATAAGTACCTTCATTTTCTAACCAAATCCATATAAATTGATTGTCCATATGAATGTGGTCTACAAATTTACCGTCGAAGAACGTCTTAACTAATTCAAGATTTCCATTTATCAATCTATACGTTTTTAGACCGTTGGATGTTGCAAGCCAAAAGTAGTCATTTGTATCAATTTTAAGGTCCCAATAACTGAGATTTGGCTCAACTCCATCAGTTGGTAAGTAAAACTTCACCTCACCAGATTCTTCAAAATATTTGCCGAGCCCTCTTTGTTGGGATACAAGAAAAATATCACCATCAGAATTTTCTCCGAAACCCCATATTGTGGAATAGTTGTCTTGATGCTTTCTTTCAGAGTTATAGACTGGTTGAAAGTGTACATCGGCATATTCAGAGTGATACCTGAATGCTCCCTGTCTGAACGTACCTGCCCAAACAACTCCTGCTTTGTCTTGTAATACTTTGATTACTATAGCAGAAGGTAGGCCAGTAGCTTCATACGTGTCGGAGTTTAGATGGAGTACTTTTACATCTTTCACGTTATTTATATCAATGCCGACAATATCCTTAAGAATGAATAATCCGGCCACTGTTCCAAGCCAAAGGTTATCGTTGACTATTTCCATAGACAAGGTGTTTACTTTCTTACTTGCCCCTAGATGACTGCCGTCAATATGAAGTAGTGTACGACCAGATGCGGAAAGTACTCTGACACCGTCGTCTGTTGCTAACCAATAGTTTCCATTGATTACTTTAATATCGTGAATCGCGTCTGAATCTAGGACAATACCCCACGGATTTACTTTCTCTAGATCAAAAACGTCTCCAGTATCTAAATCTAGAATTTTGCCACCATATTCATTAGAGCCTACCCAAACTCTATTCGCTTCAGCGAAAATAACTTTTATAACACTTTCATTTTCGAATAGTTGTGCAACTACAGAAATGGTGTCTTCCGGTTTTGAATATTTGTAGAGAAACTTTCGATCAGCAAAAAGAATGTTCCCATTCTTATCTTCGCTAATGGAAGTAATGTGATCTGTTTTTATTACTGAATTAAACCTACCATAGACTTTGAAATTGTCTGTTTTCGGTTGATATTTAGCTAAGCCAGAATGAGTTCCGACCCAAAGTGTTCCTTCCGAATCGAGAAAAAGTGTCTGGATAAATCCTGCGGGTATAGAATTGGGATCTATATCAGACGGGTGGTACTTCTTAACAGAGTCGTAACCAGAGTATCGATTTAGACCATTGGAAGTTGCAAGCCAAATGAAGCCCATATCATCTTCTACAATGTCTAGCACTGCAGTATCAGATAGGCCATGCTGCTTATTTAATTCTGTAAAATGAAGATCAGAAACCTCTATCGCCTTTGCAGAAGAAAAGAAAAGCTCTGACAAAGCCAACAAAAGAAGAGAAATTGAGTAAATTAGGGTTGAGCGCACCTACACACCTTTGGCATACGCCATTTATTATTTTTGTATTTCACTGGCGGTATCCCTAACAGCCAGAATAATAAATATGCCGAATTAACTAAGCCTCTACAAGGACTTTTTAGAAATAACAAGTATGATGGTTTACTTATTGACCAACCTTGTCCGTGAATACCTTTGTTTATCGGCAGATTGACGAAATTCTTAACGCGGCTGGAGGTTTTTATTGTATCGCTCTTAATAGTAGGGAATTTCCTTCTTAAACTCAGAGATGCTGTTAATGGTTCGCTTTTCTTGCGTTGAAATGCTCTCAAACTTTCCCCGTGAAAAAAGTACCAGTTCGCCGCAGCGTTCTCTTTTAGCCAGCTGGTGTGCGAATTCTTGAATTTCTTCGAAGCTCAGGCCTTTAATTCGTTCGGCTAGCTTAGCATTACGGTTGAACCCTAAATCTTGGGTTCCCAAGCTTACCCATAAACGTTGTGATTTCATCGAGAGAGTAAGATCTCTTTCTTCTAGTTGCTTGATAAGATTCTGTTGAATGGTAGGCCAATAAAAGCGGTAAAACTCAATTTCATTTAGCTGCTGGAATAAAAATTCCGTCATTGCATCCAACAGTTGCTTGGGGCTGCACTGAGGACTTTGAATATAAAAAGCCATTCCAGGGTGTTGATTGTGTGGTACGTAGCCTGTTCCCACAATATAGCCAAGCTGCTGTTCTGTTCTCAATGAATTGAAGAATGGTGCAGCCAGCATTTGTTCTAGGACCATACACAACGCTGTATCAGTAAGGCTAGGTGAGGGGGCTTGTAAATAAAGTACAACAGCGGAGTCATCGTGATTACACAAAACCTCGTGATAGAGTGTTCCTCCCACGGGAAGTTTTGATACTGCACGAGAAAGTGGTGCTCCCCCCGCATTTTTACAATGGTTACGGAGTTCCGTTGAGAATGCCTTTGCCTCTTCACTTGCCCAGTTACCATGCATAAATGCTTCTACAAAATAATGTTCAAAAGCATTGTTTCGACAACTTAACATCTCTTGATAAGAAATATTTTCTATTACATCCAACAGTTCCACAGGCGCTTGTGTATTGCGTTGAATCAGCACGCTTAACCGTGAGAACAAACGGTTAGTCGGTTTGTTCAGCAGTGAGTTGTGGAGACTTTGAATTTGAAGCGCTTTGTGATGCTCAAACACTCTTTCGTCGGGAGTGAACCCAAGAACAGCATCAAGAAGCTGGCTGGCTAATAAGGTTTGTTGATTAGTAAAACCACGTGTATGCAGCGTAAACCCTGCTTGATGCCCATAAATTCGATAGTGAAGACCAGCAATTTCTGCTCGATAATATTTCGCTTGAAGGTGGTCATTCAGAGCTCCCAACCAAATTCTCTTTGCTGCGACTGAGGTCAGTGAGTCAGAAAAACGAGCAGCGTCGAAGGATATATAAATATCTCCCTTAGGGCTATGAAACTGCTGATCCTGAGCGAACCAAAAACGATAGCCACCGTCGTCGACTAATTTGTTAGGAATGTTAAACCCTGTTTCAGGTAGTATCAGGGTGTATTCACTTGCCAAATAAGGATTAGCCGGTGGAAGACGTAATGCAGAAATTCTTTTTGCAGACTCAAGAGAGCGCAAAAGGGCGTCATCGATATTTTCGACACTATATTCAGCTTCATAAAATGCACATACTTGAGTAGTTTTTACGTCTTTCGATATTACTTTTAAGCGAAGATTTTTCGGTGTAAAAAACGACAGGGCATGCTCAATAACGCTTCTGTCATAACTCCCAATAGTGGAACGTAGCCTATTTAATTCTTCCGGCTCAAATATAAATTGATGCTGTGCATACTCGGTTATGATCCCAAGTGGCTTCACATTTTCTTCGTACTCTAGTGCCAGCGCATTAAGCTGCGATTTCTCGTGAAAGCGCCATTCTTCAGTGGATGCTTCTTTTATTAATTCGATATAACTAAACAGTGCCTCTAACACTTGCGCTTTATGTTTAAGGCCTTCCTGAGTGAGCTGAAAGCTCACATTAAAGTCTTTAAATTTATCGCCCTCTATACCTGAACCGGCGATTAGATTTAGTGCCCAGTCTTTTTCTTTCAAATAGGCAAGTAGGCTTCCTTCGCCTTCATCACCAATCAAATGGCTGATGTAGTTCAGTGGTTTGGTTTTGTAGTCGTTCTGTAAAGCGGGTAGGGCAAACGTTACTATCATCCGTCTAGCAGATTGCAGAGGATGTATATTGATCTGAATGCCTAGCTCATTTTCAGTATATAGTTCAGGCCAGTCGTCAGAGGCTAACTGTCCGCTTGGTAACGTACCAAAGCATTGATGCACTAATGCCTCGAGCTGTGGTATTGGCATAGGGCTGGCTACACACAGTCGCATGTTCTGAGCACAATAGTAAGATTGGTGGAGTGCCTTTAGGCGACGCTTCAGTTCTGCACATTCATGCTGGGAAAATGTATCGCTATTGCCCACCGAAAATTTTGCAAAAGGATGCTGGGGGTTACATGTTTCTTTATGTATTTGATAAAGACGTCGAAGGTCGTCCTTTTTCTTAAACTCAAACTCTGAATGAATATTCTTTATTTCATTGGTCAGTGCGTCCTCTTCAAAGAGAGGCTGCCTTAGCATATCAGCAAACGCAGGCAACGTTTGCGCAATAGTGTCTCCACTGCAACTGAAATGATAATTAGCGTATTCAGTTCCCGTCCACGCGTTTATTGTGCCTCCGTGCTGTTCAATGAATCCATTAATCGCATTGGGCTTAGGTAAGTGACGGCTTCCCATAAAAAGCATGTGTTCAAGAAGGTGGGCTAGCCCTTGACAATCGGTAGGGTCGTAAAAGTGTCCAGCTCTTACCGCCATAGAAACAAACGACTCACTCGCTTCTGGCGTGTGGCATAACATAGCACGCAACCCATTTGGTAAAGTGACGTGATATGCGTTTTCTAAGTTTATGGTGTTGTTCACATTGTCTCGTTTTTGGTCAAGAGCACCTTACTGCTGGAGCATCTATAAAGAGGAACTTCACAAAACGTTAAATAATGTACGAAAATTCTCACTATTCGCCGTTTAGCGCTAGGCGTAGTATCAGCTCTCTGATATCGTTAGCATACTTTCATTAATACTATGCGCAATGTTATGTCAGGTCAAAGTAGCAACGACGACATTTATCTTTTCATTATGCGTCACGGTGAAGCAGAAGCGCCCAGACTCGATGATAAAAGTAGGCAACTTACACCGTTAGGTAGAGAACAAGCCAAAACCGCAGCTTTATGGTTAAAAGACCAATATTGCGAGAAAGGTAGTGTGGATTTGGCGCTTGTCAGCCCATATCGTCGAGCGAAGCAAACCCACGATATGGTATCGCTTGATATCGTAGCGGACAAAGTTGAAAGTAACGAAGACATTGTTCCGGAAGGCTCGCCACGACTTGTGAGTGATTATATTGATGGACTTCTTCACGCCGCGGTAAATTCAAAAAAGCCGATCAAAAAACTCCTTGTCGTCAGCCATATGCCACTAGTGAGCTACTTGGTTGATGAACTTTGTCAATCTTACACTACCAGCTTATTTTCCACTGCGTCTATTGCTGTTATCAAATATTCATTAAGGGAACATAAAGGTACGTTAGTTACGCATTATCAAGGCCTCTAAATCGTCCTTTTTCCTTGCTACGATTTATTTCCGAAATTGCACAATTAATCGTTAAGTATATTTCCCCTCGGTCGATAGTATCTTTGAGAGTGTCAAAGTTTATTCTATTGAAGGGTTGGGAAATGGACAGCAAATCTATTCCTGAGCTCCTTAAACGTTCATTGCAATCGCATATGGCGGAGGCTGATTTACGTGAAGATGAGGAGACGCAGGATATTATTGCCAAATTATCTGAATTGTCAGATAAGGTCGCCGCTGCGAAAGCCAGAGCACTGGCGAATAGAGCACAGCGTCTAGCTGACGAAGCGAAAGATTAGCTAACCAAGGCTTTAGTGGTCGTTACTCGACTCTCTGGGAGCGATATAGTATTCCGGCAATATTCTGACGGTTTTTATCATGTTCTCTGAAATATCTACTATTTCAAGCGGATAACCCGCCAAACGTACGCTTACCTTGTTCTCAGGAATTTCCTCGAGATACTCAAGTAACAAACCATTAAGGGTTTTAGGACCTTCCGTCGGCAAGTTCCAATCCATTTCTCGATTCAACTCACGTACGTTAGCACTTCCGTCAACCAGTACTGACCCATCTTGCTGAACGTGGGCTTCTTTACTGTGATCAGGAACCATACTCGTTGTAAAGTCACCAATAATCTCTTCAAGAATATCTTCTAAGGTAACCAAACCCATGATGTCACCGTATTCGTCCACAACTAGCGCAATACGCTCTTTCTCAGCTTGAAACTTGTACATCAGAGTATGCAACGGGGTAGATTCAGGTGTGTAATAAATCTCACGAACTGCGCGAAGCAGGCTTGATTTAGTAAATTGGTCTTTTGATAGAAGACGCAGGGCGTCACGCACATGCACAAAGCCTACAGCATCGTCAACACTGTCGCGGTATAACAAAACACGAGTGTGCTGAGCATGGGTCAACGCTTTCTGAATTTTTTTCCAATCGTCGTTAATGTCGATAGCAAAGATTTCAGCACGCGGCACCATGATGTCTTCGGCAGTTACGCTCTCTAAGTCTAGAATACTAACCAACATATCTTGGTGTCGCTTAGGGATCATGGCACCGGCTTCGAAAACCACGGTTCTTAATTCTTCTCGACTTAACGAGTCGTCACTTCCATTCGCTGGACTAATTCTAAGAAGCGCAAGAATACCGTTGGTAATACCGTTTATAGCAGCTACGAAAGGGTATAGTAGCGTAAGTAATGGAAGCAGAATGATAGAGCTAGGGAACGCCACTTTTTCTGGGTAAAGTGCAGCGAGTGTTTTAGGTGTTACCTCTGCAAAAATAAGTAACACTAGCGTTAGGCCAAATGTAGCAGCAAAAAGCCCCCAATAATCACCGAATAAACGAATACAGAGTATTGTTGCGAGCGAGGATGCCGCAATGTTTACTAAGTTGTTACCGATGAGAATAAGGCCTATAAGGCGATCAGGTCGTTCTAGAAGTTTAGCAACGCGTATAGCTGAGCGGTTGCCTTCTCCTTGCAAGTGCTTGAGTCGATAACGGTTTATCGACATCATGCCAGTTTCTGAACTTGAAAAATACGCAGATAGTAATATGAGTACGCCGAGCGCGATAAACAGCGTACTCGTTGATATGTCGTCCAATTAATGGGTTCCTGTCTTAACTTAGGCTTCA
>LUMJ01000054.1_pt1 | contig 50531 bp, 46 predicted proteins | sample 729631 | NCBI WGS metagenome assembly LUMJ01 (sample SAMN03860266, study PRJNA289734) | marine metagenome | biome: seawater column; feature: ocean; material: water; isolation source: Red Sea water column Station 22 - depth 500m | place: Saudi Arabia: Red Sea | collected 2011-10-15 | depth 500 m
TTCTTAATGTCTTTGAGCGGATTGCTATTCAAAATAACAAGGTCGGCGTATTTTCCTGTTTGTATGGTTCCCATTTTACTTTCTAAATTAAAAAACTCAGCTGGAGTTATAGTAGCAGACCTTAAGGCTTGCAGGGGCGTCAAGCCAGCTTCTACTAGCAATTCGAGCTCTTTATGTAAACTGAAACCGGGTGTTAGGAAGCCAATGGGAGTGTCAGTTCCTGCAATGATCTTAACTCCATGCTTATTAAATAAACTTACAATTTTGAAGCTCCAATCTTGAAACATTTTATTGTTTCCACTCACCGGTTGTAGCGAGAGGTTTACAGAACTATCCAACCAACTTTTCTGCACTTCACTGGGTAGGAGTTTATAAGTATCTTGCCATTTACTGTCAGCAAAAAATCTTTTTGAGCTAACGGTATTAATGGTCAAGGTAGGAGTTTGGAAAACATTATTTGTAGCTAAGTATTTAATAATTTTATTGCATCGATTCTCGTCAATATTGCCTAGTGCAGCGTATCTTTGCGATTGATGAATCTTTGCTCTCAAAACTGAACCAGGTAGCAAATCTAGATTTTTTAATAGTTCTTGCCTTTGCGCTAAGATTTCTTCAGCATTTTCAGCACAGGCAAGATCCAAATTCCGAATATGTTGCATGCCACCTAAACCTGCATCCACTGCATCGGACAAGTCCATGCTTAGAGGAATGTGACTGGTAACACGAAGATTTTTTTTTGTTGCAATTTCAAGCAACTTAACAAAAGTGCTTGGCGATAACATTTCATAAGTTTTTAAGAAGGAGACCCCCTCTTTAATCAGATCATCAATCAGGGCTTCAAGATCAGTATCTTCATTTACTTCAATGGATAACTCTGGAAATCCTGGTTCCCCTCCCTTGTATACCCTTGGATTACCATCTATTAGTGGTCCTGAAAAAAATACTCTGGGTGTTTTATGAGGATTTTCATTGGCGAAGTCTATTGCTGGTTGTAGTTTGCTAAGAACTGCTCCTGTATCACGAACACTGGTTATCCCGTTCATTAGAAAGAGCTTATAAGTCGTTTCATAATCAAGTTGAGGAATGAAAGTTAGATGAACATGGGCGTCCCAAAGACCTGGGATCATAAATTTTCCGGTTGCGTCTATGACCTTATCTTCTCTCTCAATAGTTATATTTTTAGAGCCGGATTTTTCTATAGAGCTAATTTCATCTCCTTGCACAACCACAGTCATGCTTTCTCTAACCAATGTGGCAGCATCTATTAAGGTGGCGTTTTCTATGACGAGTTTGGATGCTGAAGAAGCCTGAAAACTAACTAGGAAGATAGATAGGGTCAGTAAAAAAGAAAAAGATCCCATTATTGATTAAACAGATTTAACCATCATCTCTTATATTCCAATAAAGCCAACCTCTAAGGTTATGAATTTCGTATACCTTTTCGTTAATCTCAACCGGTATGTATTCCAGGCTTGATAGAATATTCCTGGTAAATGTTTTAACTTGTTTTCTATTCATTGCCCCGTCATATGAAGTAATGTTTAGATTATCAATATCCCCTTTTTTATTAATTATAAAAGTGAATTGGACAGAAGTAGTTCCTGAACCTACATTAAGAACGTCTTCAGAGCTAATATACTTTTGTATAGCTTTAACAGGTTTACAAAAGAGTTTTTTACAAATTAATGACTCACTTTCTCTGCCTTTAGGCCATAATTTCATTCTACAAGCAGATCCTTCGCATGCTAAACAATGTTTAAAAGCTTTAGGCCGTAACTCAAGAATCTTCTCTAGCCCTTTCTCAGGAAGTTTTTCTTTAAAATCACTTATACAAAAAGAACCTTGAGAAGAGGAAAGATCTCTATAAAAAAGATCTGGAAAACCTTTTTCATGCCAAGCAACTATTAAGTCTTCACTTACACTCTTGATCTTGCACCCTCCTGAAAACTTGGGGTTTGTAAAGCCCTTACCAGCTGAAACACCCTTACAGTTTTGAAAATTTCTGTCTATTTTTAAACCTATTTCGCCACCAGGTACATAAACATTGCCTATAGTCTTTACTGCCTGATAACCTTCTTCTGATTTAATAATCTCAACTGCTTCTTCATGAAATAAAGGAAGAAATACTGCAAACCAATACCCTTCCAAGTTAAGCTTCTGATCTAACTCTTCGTTTGCTGTTATAAGTCCTAGAAATAGTAAAGTTACAGTAATTAAGGTAACTTTTTTCACTTTTCTTGGGGATTTCCTATTCAGGCATCGACGAAGAATAATTTTTAAAGACTTAACCATAACCAGCCTTACTTTAGTTGAATTCTTTTTCTTCTGGTAGTGCTTATTAGTAAATATAATTCCTTAATGGCTCTGATAGATAAAAGACTACTTGTTGAAGAATGTTTAACAATCATTCTTAAAATTCACAAAATTAGAGCACCAGAAGAGATAAAAGAAGAAAATAGTGACCTTCAACAGAGGTTCAGCATTTATGCTCAATTTATGGAAAAGGACTTAGACAAGCTCGTAAAACTATCTAAGGAACTTAGAGCTGAGTTGGATTTATTTACTCAGGCATCAACTAAGAGTAAACAGCAGCAGAAGAGATAGGGCAAAAGAGAGTTTCATTGGTTAGGGTTTAGAACTTTCTTATATCTTTTAACTCTACTCTTCTTTGATAAGAACTTTTCCGTATTTATTTTCCTTCTCATCCCCTTTTCTGCTCCAAATAACAGCAGTTGCTACAAACCATAAAAAGATAAAAATTAATGCTAACCATCCTTGGTTCAAATTTATAAAAATAAGAACAGGTATTGGAGGAAGTATTTGGATTAAATTCCACCATCCATTTAGACCAGAGTCATGTAATCTTCTGGTACTTACCGCTAAATAAGGCAAAAGTAGAAATAAAAAAATAAGGTTAACCAAAATAGAAAGAAAGAAATTGATGCCATCAAGGGCACTGACTAGGAGATTAAAGATAAAGATAAACAGAAAGAAGTACCAAAACTCTGACCTGGATGATCGTCCAGAAAAATCGTTAAATTTAGAAAAACCTGAAATTACTGCTTTTAAAAATCCCATCGAAGCTAAAGTTTTCTTTTTCATAGGCAGAGCAGTTGGGATTTTGAAGCAGGGAGGTTTGGTTAGGGTTTTTAGTTATCTTTAAAATAATAGGTTTGTTTTCTATTTATTGATAGTGCCTTAAGTGATAAACGTATGTTGGCGGGATATTTTTCCATGTGAATCCAAATAGCTCAGAACTTTTACTGTATTGATCTAAAATCTTTTGTGAAATAGGGCAACTTGGTAAATAGGTAACAAGGGAGAAACAACCTTGTGGATGCAAGAGTTTAAAAACTGTATCCAAAATAACCAACTGCTGCTCTGGTGGTATGAGGCTTAAAGGCAGACTGCAAACAACGTGTGCCACCTCTCGGATCTGTAAAGTTAGAAGCGATTCTAGTAACTCAGTGGCATCCTCTTCAATTACATTGGCTTTTTGGTATTTTTGGGTGAGATAGCCTGCAAATTCTTTATTCTTTTCAACCAGTACCAGCTTCTCTTCTGGGACTTGACGTTTGAGGATGCATTCAGTGATAGCCCCCATGCCTGATCCAAGCTCCAAAACATAACCTTTTCCCATCCCTTCCAGGTGATGTGTCATCAGATTGCCTGTTTCAGTGCTGCAAGGAAAAAGGGCTGAAATTTCAGATGGATTTCTCAACAAATTCCTGTACCACAAACTTTGAACCATAAATTTATTTCTCCATTGCTCCTTTCTATGACTTATCTGCTTCTGTCTACCATGATAGCCACTCCAAGTACCTTCAGAACCAGCAAGACCTTCATCTTGAAGTTCGTCTACTGAAGCTAATACTTTTTTATCTTTCATTATTCAAATCAAAGTACTTATAGCTTGTTGTTTAACAAGTATAGGATAACTAATATTAGAACTGTTGCTACTAACCATTCCATTAATCAAAACTCATTTACTCAGGCTTCAACGAAGAATAAACCAAAGACCTAAGCTCTCTTCTCACTTGGTAAGTTGAAGACGGTAATAACTGAGTTAAGAATATGACTACCATTTCTTCTTTCGGATTTACCCAAAAAACCGTTGAGGCTGCTCCGCCCCAGCCATACTCTCCTACATCTGTTAGAGATTGAGTTTTAACTGGATCCAGTATCACGGAAAAACCTAAACCAAACCCTACTCCCTGATAAGTGGTTTCGCTGAAAGCCGATTGGCTCATTTCAGTTAAATCCTTATTTTCTGGCAGATGGTTTGAAGCCATCATGGCAAGCGTCTTGCGACCGATTATTCTAGTGCCATCAAGTTCGCCCTGATTCAACAACATAGAACAAAAACGATAGTAATCTGACATCGTCGATAACAGTCCACCTCCCCCTGAAAGCATCTTCCTTTTTTTAACTCTGGCTGTCTTAGCTCCACCTGGATCAACCAAAACAGGTCCCTTCTTGGGATGTTGTTCGTAAAGTGAAGCCAGTCGGTCTACTTTTTCTTTCGCGCAAGAAAAGCCTGTGTCCTCCATGCCCAAAGGATCAAAAATATGTTTTTGAAAATACTTGTCCAGCTTCATGCCCGAAAAGTGCTCAACCAAGTAGCCGCAAACATCAGTTGAAACTGAGTAATTCCACTGATCTCCAGGTGAAAACTCCAAAGGCAACTGAGCCAGCGTATCAATCATGGCTTGCAAATCACCTGTCGCTTGCAGTTTTGTTTTTCGATACGCCGCATCGACGTTGGTTCTTAACATGAAATCGTAAGTCAGACCCGACATGTGAGACAGCAGATCTCTAATGGTCATATGACGTTTTGGTCTTGAAGTTAAGAAGTTAGGATAAAGACCCGACTCATAGACCCTTAGGTTTCTCCAAGAAGGAATGTGCCAATGGATGGGATCATCTAACCGAAAGAGGCTTTTTTCGTAAAGTTGCATTAACGCAATACTGGTTATGGGTTTGGACATTGAATAGATGCTAAAAATGGCATCTTCCTGCATGGCTTTTTTGTTTTCTCGGTCCATAAAACCCAGCGCATCTAGGTAAGCTATTTCACCTTTTCTGGCTACTAGAGTTAAAGTGCCTACATATTTTCCGGGCTCTACATACTGTTCTTTAAGGTAATCTCTTATGTTCCCCATTACTTTGCCATCCAATCCTACAGACGCTGGGGAAACAACTTTTAATGAACTCATGATTTATTCTTCCTTGTAATGTTTCTGCCATGAAACTGGAATGAAATCTGCTTGTCAAGAAAGATGGTTTTAGGATTGTCCAAAAACAGCTATTATTCGTTCTGTTCTTAATGGAAGAAGGGAAAAACATGCATGATCTAGTAATAAGAAATGGAAAAATAGTAGACGGTAGTGGCGAAAAAGCCTTTATTGGTGATATTGCAATCGATAAAGATCGTATATCTAAAGTAGGCCTTGTTGAAGAACAAGGAAAAGAAGAAATCGATGCAGGTGGACACCTAGTTACACCTGGTTGGGTTGATATACACACGCACTACGATGGCCAAGTTTGCTGGGATTCCTATCTAAGCCCTTCTTGTTGGCACGGCGTTACCACTGTCGTTATGGGCAACTGCGGAGTAGGATTTGCACCAGTTAAACCTGGTTCGGAAGAATTCTTAATTCAATTAATGGAAGGGGTTGAAGACATTCCTGGTACCGCACTTCATGAAGGCATAGATTGGGGCTGGGAAACTTTTCCTGAGTACCTGGATACCATCGAAAAGAAAGAGTTGGTAATGGATGTTGGCGCTATGGTTGGTCATGGTCCCATCAGGTCCTATGTGATGGGGTATGACCGATGCCAAGGAAAAGAAGATGCTTCAGATGAGGAAATAGAAAAGATGGCTGAAATTACTGAAGAGGCCATTAAAGCTGGTGCTTTGGGTTTCAGTACCTCTAGAACTTATCTTCACACAGATAAATCTGGAGAATATGTTCCTGGTACAGAGGCTAGTGCTAATGAAATGAGAAAGATAGCTAACACTATTGCTGACCTGGGTGAAGGAACTCTAGAAATAGTCTCCGATTGGATGGATAAAGACATTGAATTAGATTGGGTCAAAGAGTTTGTAGAGGAATCTGACAGGACTCTAACCTATGCTCAAACTAGCGGAGATCCCTTTAGTGTATGGAGATATTGCGAAGAAAACTTCTCTAAAGGCGTAAAAATTAGACCGCAGTACTCTGGAAGGCCTACTGGCATGCTATTTAGCCTAGAATCTACTGTACACCCTTTCATAACTCACCCAAGTTATTCAGAAATTGCTAATAAATCCTTAGACGAAAAGCTAAAAGTCATGAAAACTCCTGAGTTCAAAGAAAAACTCTTAAGCGAAGAACCCATGGTAGATCGCAATCATTTAGTCTACAGACTAATTACTACTTTCGAACAACAATTCCCTATGGATCATGTTCCTAATTATGAACCATCTAAGGAGTTAAGTATTGCTGGTATAGCTGAGTCTGAAGGGAAAAAGGCAATAGAAGTTGTTTATGATGAAATGCTAAAGAATGACGGGAAGACATTCATTTGGGTACCTTTCGGTCCTTACCCAGAGCACAGTTTAGATTTTTATAAAATGCTTATAGAGTTTAAAAGTTCTGTGGCAGGACTCAGTGATGGAGGAGCGCATTGTGGTTTGATCTGTGATGCCAGTATGCCAACTTGGAATGTATCTCATTGGAGTAAAGACAGGACCCGTGGAGATAAGATTCCTGTTGAATTTATAATAAACAAGCAAACTAAAGAGACAGCAGAAACTTTTGGTCTTATGGACAGAGGCCAACTAAAGGAAGGACTCTTAGCTGATATTAATATAATTGATCACGATAAGCTGTGTGTCTTTAAACCTGAAATGGTCCATGATCTACCTACAGGAAGTAGAAGGATTATTCAAAAAGCTTCAGGCTATAAAGCAACAATAAAAAGCGGCGTGGTTACTTTCAAAGACGATAAAGCAACAGGAGCCCTTCCCGGTTCTTTGATAAGAGGAGAACAGAGAGTCGCTTAAGTGGAATTATCTACGCCCGATCTTTCAGACGCTTTTCCTGAAACTAAAGCACTTGAACCCATAATGACAAATTATGGGGGCAAATCTTCTTTTAGTGGTCCCATTGAAACTCTTCAATGCCCTGATGATAACTCTATAGTTAAAGAGCAGTTAAATTCTGAAGGAAATGGGAAAATCTTGATTGTAGATGCTGGCGGTATCAACACAGTAGCACTACTCGGAGATTTAATAGCAGAAGCAGGTGTAAAAAATAATTGGTCTGGAATTGTTATTAATGGCTACATCAGGGATGTCGACATTATCGGAACTTTAGATTTAGGAGTCCAAGCTCTTGGTACCTACCCAATAAAAAGTGAAAAAAGAGGACTCGGTGATTTGGGTGTTGAAGTAACTTTTGGAGGATTAACTTTTAAACCTGGACAGTATGTCTACGCAGACAATAACGGTCTGCTGTTAAGTGAAAAAAAGTTAAATAGCTCGTAAGGCTTCAGTTATATCTTGAGTAGCCGCTCTTCTAGCAGGAAGGACGCCCCCAAGGAAACCAACAATCAAAGCAAGGATTAAGCCTTGGCTGACAATCGACCCAGTAACAGCAAAATCAAAAGCTGTTTGCGTAAAAGAACCGGAAGCCAGAGTTGAAACTGTATATCCATTGAAAATCAAATAAGAAATACCTGCTCCTAAAAGCCCACCTAATAAGGCTAAAATCATAGATTCAATCATCAAAGCCAATAAAACTGATCCACCTTGGAAACCAACAGCTCTTAAAGTTCCAATCTCTACCAATCTTGTAGAAACAGCGCTATACATAGTGTTCAGAGCAGCAAAGACTGCCCCTATAGCCATAATGATCGCTACCACATAACCGAAAATTTCAATTACTCCAGAAGCACCTGACGATTGTTGCGAGTAAAAATCTGCCTCGCCCTGTACTCTAAGTTCTAACCTAGGATCTAGTTCTAAGGCAACTCCAAATTCTGTTATAACTGAACTGCTTTCCATTTGTGCTATGGCTATGGAAGCTGAGTTTTCTCTTCTAAAAAACCCTTGAGCGCCGGCAAGATCAGCCCAAATCTCAGATTCATGAACGTCCCCACCAGTAGCAAATATTCCTACCACGGTAACTAAGGTATCTCTTACCTTTATCTGGTCACCAATATCTAAACTTTCGTATTGGTCATTAGCTCCCTTTCCAACAATTATTTCAGCCCTACCAGGGGTAAAATTTTGTCCTTCTATAATCTTTAGTTCAGGTCTTATTTTAAAGCTCATCTGTTGAACTGCTCTTAAAGGAAGATTTGAGGTATCTTCAGCTCCCTTTTTCTTTAAATCTATGATGGTATATAACTCAGAAGAAATCATTGGGCCCTCATCAGATTGTCTAATTCCTGGCATATTTTCTATGATGGACACATTGGGAACATAGATACCACTGCTGAGTTCTGAATTTGCTCCGTCTCTAAAAATTAAGACGCGATCCTCTTCTCCTGTGTTTGCAATAGTTTTGCTCAGCCCTTCTGCCATTGCTAACAAGGAAACCATAACAGCAACTGAACCGGCGATTCCTATAATTATTACAATTGAAGAACCTGATCTAGCCAATATAGTTCTAAGATTCATTCCTAAAATAGCCAATATCTGTTTCATAACTAATCCTTTCTTAAAGCATCCACAACTTTTAACCTCATAGCGCCAACAGCTGGCGGTAAACCAGATATCATGGCCATCAATAGAGCGGCTACTAGTGCCCATAATATTACCGAATATTCAAAAGTAATATCCCCTGCAAACTCTGATAAATCTCCTGAAATACCTAGAAAGACTAAGAAGCTTAGAATAATGCCAAGAGCCATAGATACTAGACAAATAACAATAGATTCACACAAAACTAAAGACAAAATGGTCTTATCTGAATAGCCTATTGTCTTAAATACAGCGAACTCTGATGTTCTCTCTCTAACTGCCTGACTCATGGTATTACCGGTTACTAGCAACATCGTAAAGAACACTGCACTTAGAATAGAATTCATAATAAAACCAATGTCACCTATTTGCTCAGCAAACATCTTACTAAAAGCAGATTCTGTTGAAGTCTTGGTTTCATTGAAAGAGTTAGCAAACATCTTATCAATCTCTTTGGCTATCTTTTCATTGTCAGATTTGTTTTTAACCTTGACTATGTAATTTCCAACTGTCCCCTTACCCCAAGCTCTTGTTTCTTCAAAATAGTCATGGTTAATGAAGACTTGTTCATCACCTCCATAAACAGGATCGGATTCACTTACCTCAAAGATACCCACTAAATCAAATTCCCATAGATTCGTCATATCTTCTTTTGGCCATATATCACCAATAATGGGAATTTTATCTCCAACTTTCCAATTAAATTTATCGGCCAAGGCTTTTCCAGCAACCATGCCTGTTCTTGTATTGATGAAGTCTCTTTTTTCTTGTTCACTTATCCTGAATCCATCATAAACTTCAAACCAATCTTCAGGTGGTACTGGCCACTTTGGAAAAAAGTTCTCTCGATCTATGTATGTTCCACCAAACCACTCTCTGTGGGCCACATGACTAACTCCCTCTACTGCTCTAATTCTTTCTCGATAAGATAGAGGCAATGGATCAGTAAAAGAAAGTTTAGACATGACTATAAGACGATCGTCTCCTTCAAAGTCTACCTCTGCAGTAAAAGCAACCGCCACTGATCGCAACATTCCAAAAAGCATGAATGCTATGGTTAGAGAACCTATGGTAAGTACAGTCCTCCAGCGTTTTCGATTGAGAGCAGCAGAAATTAAAGTCCAGTACTTCATTGTTACCCTTTGGCTAAAGCATCCACTACTTTTAATTTAAGTGCTTGTCTTGCTGGCATAAAAGAAGACACAAAAGAAACTAGAACTCCAATAAGAAAAGCGGTTGTGAATGCAGAACTAGTTAAATAGATTGCATCTTGAAGCATGTCTTGACTAGCAGCCACTATTAAAGGAATCATCAAGAGAGTAATCCCCAGGCCAAGTATTAGACCTGAAAAGATAATAATAAATGCTTCTAACATAACTGAAACAAACAGCTGGAAATCTCCATAACCTATACTCTTGAGCACTGCTAAGTCTGCCGTTCTTTCTCTTACAGCTTGACTCATGGTATTGCCTGTTACTAAAAGGATCGTAAAAAAGACAGCAGATAATATTAAGTTCATAATCAACTCAATATCTCCGAATTCGCCCACCATTTCCATAGCAAGTTGGTTTTCTGGACCGCTTCTTGTTGCCCTGTCTGAGTTCTCAAAGTTTTTATCAATCTTGATTGAAATGCTATTGGCCAGTTCTGGAGATAGGACTTTAGCGATAATATAACCGGTAGTCCCTTTCATGGTCATTCGGCTGTCATCGATATACTTATAGTTAGAAATAATACCCATTTCATCACCGGTAAATTGCTCTACTGTGTAAAACCCAACCACTTCAAATTCCCAATTGAACGTGCCATCTTCGTGTTTGAAAGTAGCTTTGGTCCTTATCTTGTCGCCTATCTTAAAACCCTTTTGGTCTGCTAGTAGTCTTCCTACCAGAACACCGTCAGGTCTTTGGAGCATTGCTTCTTTGTGTTCTTCTGTGGCTTGAAATCTTGTATAAACATCGAAAAGATTTCCATCTGCTGCAAAAATCATTCCGTCAAACATGCTACTAAGCGGATCGCTTGCCAGCATGGTCATATGAGTTACTTTTTCGACGCCTTCAAGGGACCTTACGTATTCAACATTTGAATAGGGCTGCGTGCCTAACATGTTGTATTTCGGCATGACCATAATGATATCTGCTGCCATGCCTTGCATGGATCCTGTAAAAATGGCTGACATGGAGTTTAATAGCCCAAACAGTAAAAAAGCGATTGAAATAGACGCGATGGTTAAGAAGGTTCGAATCTTCTTTCTAAAAAGACTAGCTTTAATTAAAACCCAATACATTGGCTTCAGTGAGTAAGCTTGCCTTTATCTAGATGCAAAATTCTTTTAGCAGAATCAGCAGCCATAGGATCGTGAGTAACCATCAGTATGGTTTTACCGTGATCTCTATTTAAAATCTGTAATAAATTTAGTATGTCCGTTGCTGTATCTCTGTCCAAGTCACCTGTCGGCTCGTCACAAACTATATCAGCAAGGCTCACTATGTTGAGAGCTGTTTCAACATGTTGTTTTCTTTGAGATCCAGAAAGTTTAGTTAAAAGTAGAGGTAACTCAACATTTCTAAAGGCTGTTAGAACGGGGAGTAAGTTGTAAAACTGGAAAATAAAGCCGACGTGACTGGATCGCCATTTGCTCAATGCTTTACTGTTTAACGCATCAAGTCTTTCTCCATCCACTTCTACGGATCCAGAAGTTGGTGTATCCAACCCTCCTATCAGGTTTAAAAGAGTTGATTTACCGGATCCAGAAGGCCCCATAAGCGCAAGGAAATCTCCCTTAGGGACCTCTAGACTTAGATCATCTAGAACTACCAGTTTCTCGCCACCTCTTTGATATGTTTTATTTACAGCTTTAACACTGACTAAAGAATCTGACATTCCTTTCTCCGTTTAATTTATTGAAACTTTTTGATTATTTTCTAACTCTTCATCATAAGAAGCAACCACTTGATCCCCTGCCCTTACTCCTTTTACTATTCTTGAATAATTTGAGGTTTCCTCAGCTACTTCGACTTGCTTAATCTCAATTCTTCCATTCTTTACTAAGATTACATAACTTTCATCACCTTCATTTAATACTGCCGCATTTGGAACAACCACGCCTTCTTTCTTTACAGTGGTCGTTTCAACCATTTTTTGAAGAAATGAAACCCTTATGCCCATATCGGGTAGAACCCTTTCATCTTTCTCTAAAAACCCTATTCTCACTCTAACGGTAGCTTTATTACGGTCAGCAGTTGGAATAATTGCGATAACTTCTGCTGGGATATCCCACTTTGGATAAGCATTTAAGTTAGCTACAACAGGCTGTCCAGCTTCTACTCTATTGATGAATGCTTCATTTACATCCACTTCGATTTCAAGGGAATCCATATCAACGATGGTACAAATTCCCGTAGCAGTAAACCCTCCTCCTGCTGATACCGGCGATATCATTTCTCCTGGTTGTGCTGCCTTGTAGACTACCACTCCGCTAAAAGGGGCCAAGATTTGCATATCAGCTAATCTTTGCTTACTAATGTCCACTAAAGCTTGTGCGCCTTCCATGACTGCTTCTCTAGTCTTTAGCTCGTCAGGACTTGCAAATTTACCTTCAATTAATGCACTTGTACTTTTAAAAGCGATTTGGGCTTGTTTTAACTGCGATTTAGCGTATTCCAAATCAGCTTTGTATGTACTGTCATCGAGTTGGGCCAATAGTTGTCCCTTTTCGACATACATTCCCTCCTCAACCAGAACTTCCAAGACTTTACCGGTAATTTTTGAAGAGACCGTTGCCCTTCTTCTTGGAACCACATAACCGGATGCATCAAGGATACTGGAAGCAGTAGAACCGGAGGCATTAATTGACTTGACTGTGAATGTGGTAACTTCTTGAACCTCTTCTTCTGCTAGAAAAAACCAAAGGCCTAACGCAATGACAGCTAACCCAGAAACGATAATGGAAACAATTTTGGTAGGAAAAGGTTCAGATTCCCCTTCTTGAGAACGATCTATCTTTAAGTTATTTAAAAGATCTTCTTTTTCGCTCATAACTATCTTCTCATGGAATTAATCCACTTTTCGATCAAGTTTACTGCTTCAGTGTGCACCAAAGCCCTTCCTGACTCGGGCATCATAACTCCGGGGTCCGTAGAAATCATCCTATATAAGAGGATAGATTTATCTGCTTCGCCTGGCACTATTGAGTATTTTAAACTACCACTACCTCTTCCGGTAGCTACAGGACTTTTATTAATTCCTAAATGAAGAGGTCGAATCTCATTAAAATCTAGATAAAGGGCAGTTGAATTAGCTACTCCTGATGGCATGTGGCAATGTCCACAGTTAACTGCTAAGTAGGCACGGGCTCTCTCTTGAAGAGGTACAGATTCATCTTCCCAGTCTGCAACGGCCTGATTCCCTTTAGGAATAGAGTCAATCACTCCGTGTTCTAATAAATAAGCTAATTGATTTTTCTTTTCACCTCTGTAGACCAGATCTTTATCTAGATTTCGAGCTTTGGGTCCAATTGGAGAAATCACATCATTAGTTGAATGACATTCTTTACATTGATTCATATTTGGAACTCTGTAGCGTACATCCCTGCTCACTCCTTCATTATTTATCCAGGAAGTATTGATTGTTTTTCCCGCTATTTTGATAAAAGCTTCTGTTTGTTCTTCGTTCCAGGCATAGGAAACAGCTTCCCAACCTGTTTCTTTATGTAACAAAACCCTAGTCTCAAGTAAGTTTAAACCCAAGTCTAAGTTTCTTTCATCGAGGGGGTAGTAAAAGGTCTTAATCAGAGCTGTGCCCACAGGAAAATCGTAAACCCAATCTTTCTGGTAACTGCCTTCTTTTCCTTCCGGAACATATATAAATCTGCTCTTGTAGGAATAATCACTGAACAAAGTAGTGATTAGTTCATACGGATGAACGTTCTCAGCTGGCAGTTGCTTAGTTTGATCAATAAAAAATTCAAATTCTGAAAGTACTTTTGGAAATTCACTGCTCGTAATTTTCGCATCATTTACAGACCAAAGATTCGCGCTCATTAACATGAATGAGATAACCATAAAATTTGTTAAAGCAATCTTCATTGCCACTAAAGATTAAATTCCTTCAGGGATTTCCATAACTACCGCGGATAAAGGTCTGATTTTACGGTTATATGGCTCGGTATCGGAAGTAGTTACATTAGGCAGCGACAGCATGTATTTAATTGGTTTTAAAGCCATGAAAGATGCTTCTCCGTTGTCAGAAAGGACTAATTTTTCTTCGTCAGGTTGACCAAAAATCATTTGAGTTAGAGGCAATATTCCATCCCAAAAAATATCCGGCATATTGCCTTCTGAAAGTTCATACAATATGCCCGCTATAGCTTTGTCTACGTCTGGGTCAAAACCTCCATTACCAAATCGATTGCCATGAACTTGAATAGATTTGGGATGAGGGTAGTAATTCTCATCATCGGTTTCAGCAGAATAAGTAACTATTGAAAGGTTTACAGTCCCGTTTCCTGAAATATCATTATCAAAAACTTCCACATCGGAATTTGCCTGAATGATGATACCGGTGCCTCGTGGTACCTCTCCCACAATATTTCCTTCAGGAGCAAAATTATCTGTGTCGTTATCAACTGCCTTATTCCTAAAGACCCGCACATGATGACCCCCTTGTTGAGGCAAATCAGGTAGGTCAAAGACTAGGATGCCTCCCGTGTTGTGAGAAGCCACATTGTCGTAGACATCAGCATAATAAGAATTTTCTATCTCTATGCCTGCTACGTTGTAGTGTGCACGGCTGTTTCGGACAATAATATTTTCAGATTGACCTACATAGATCCCAGCATCAGAGGCGCCTATGGCTACACATCCATCTATAAGGACATCTTTTGACTCAACCGGATATAAACCATAAGCGCCGTTAGTGCTTTTAGGGCCTCCGGTCCATTCCGTTCTAATATTGATCATGTAAATACCGTCTGCTCCTATAACTTTAAGAGCATCACCTTTGGCATCCTCTATTGCGAAGTCTTTCAAAATAACTTTACTTGAAGTTACCAACAATCCTTGGGCGCCAGACTCTTGTTCGGCAAAACTTAAAACGGTTTTATCCATGCCCGTGCCAACCACTTTAACCTCATCAACATCCAATGAAAGGCCGTCCGAGAAGCTATAGAAACCTTCTCCAAGTCTGATGGTATCCCCAGGCTTAGCTAAAATTAAGGCTTCTTGTAATTTTTCTTGTATATCAGGACCATTCTCTATGGCAATAACCTGAGCACCGCAAATAAGCGAATAAAATAAAACAAAAGGTAATATTAGTTTAGGTTTAATACTCATTACACTTTTCTCAATCTATCCGATTTAATGTCTTCTACTTTGGTGCACCCCAATAGAATCATATTATTTTGAACCTCTTCTTTCAAAAGATTGAGAGAACGGTAAGCACCTTCTTCACCCGCAGCTGCCAGACCATAAAGGTAAGCTCTACCGCCCATACAGGCTTTCGCGCCCATGGATAAAGCTTTTAAGATATGCGTCCCTCTCCTCACTCCACCATCTAAGATAACTTCAAGTTTATCGCCGACAGCGTCGATGATATCGCCCAGTACCTCAATGGGGGCTGGACAACCGTCCATCTGACGACCTCCGTGATTCGAAACCATAATAGCCGATGCTCCTACTTCAGCTGCCATTTTAGCGTCTTCCACAGACAAAATGCCTTTGATAGCAAATGGCTTATCCCACTGTTCTATCATCCAGGCCGCATCCTTCCAGGTAACCGTTCTGTCGAATTGACTGTTCATGAAGTCCATGACGGACATACTTGAAGATCCAGCTGGTACTTTGTGCTCTAGATTCACCATCGAGGGGGTTGGTGGGTGAGTTATGTAATTGAAGGACCAGTTGATATGCCTGGCGATATTCATGTATCCACTCAAACCTAATTTAGGTGGGACTGTCATTCCGGTCACTAAATCTCTTTCTCTTCTACCATTACTAGGAACATCCACTGTAAGACACAAAGCATCGTAATTCGCGTCTTTGCATCTTTGAATGTATTCCTGTGACAAGCTCCTGTCTTTTAACACATAAATCTGAAACACTTTTGGTCCATCAGATGCCTTCGCTACATCTTCAATAAGCGTAGTAGATATCGTGGATAGACAAAATATGGTTCCTGTTCTTGCTGCAGCTCTGGCTGCACCGCCTTCTCCGTCTGGATGAAACAAACGATGATAGCCGGTGGGAGAGCAAATAAATGGCCAATCTATTTTTTGGCCTAAGACCGTTGTTGAAGTGTCTATCTTGTCTACGTCTACGAGGAACCTTGGGACCAATTCAAATTGTTCAAATGCAGAAGTGTTTTGTCGATAAGTCCATTCATCTTCAGCAGCGCCGTCTATGTAATGAAACATTGGTGCAGGAAGTCGCTTTTCAGCGAGGTCCCTAAAGTCCATGACCTTATGGCATGAATCCAGTTTTCTTTTAGACACTAACCTTTTTCGTTCTGGATCAACTCAAACATTTTCATGGCTTGTTCTCCGCCTTGATAACATGGCTTTGCATCTTTCATATCTGAGATCTGATCCCAATTTGAAGCTATATTTTCTGCTGTCATATCTTCGCCTGTTCCAAGATTAATACCCATGGTTTCGTGAATCATAACTCTGGCAAAAACCCCTGCGCCAGCTGCCATAATTACTCCTGTGGGAGCGTCCTCTGAAACCATATAAGTCACTGCTGGAGTAACAAAATCTGGTTTTATTTGGTCTAAAACATCTGACATACCAGGCAATTCTTCAGTCATTCTGGTTCCAGCAAAAGGTGCAAGTGCATTGCACTTAATGTTGTATTTAGCTCCTTCCAATTTCAGAGTGTTGATGAGTCCAACCACCCCCATTTTGGCAGAACCGTAATTAGTTTGGCCAAAATTACCGTAGAGACCGCTTGAAGATGAAGTCACTACGATTCTTCCGTAGTTCTGCTCTCTCATGATCTCCCAAACAGCTTTTGTGCAATTGACCGTCCCCATTAAATGCACTTCAAGAACCATCCTAAAATCGTCGTCTTCTACCTTCGTAAAACTTTTATCCCTCAAGATACCGGCATTATTAATCAAAATATCAATCCTGCCGTAAGCGTCCATTACTTCCTTGACCATCGCTTCTACCTGACCTTTATCGGTAACGCTGGCACCATTTGACATGGCTTCTCCGCCTGCAGCTTTTATTTCTTCCACAACCGCTTCTGCTGGGGAGAGAGAGCCGCCAGTGGACCCGTCTACGCTACCTCCAAGATCATTAACCACGACTTTAGCGCCTCTTTTAGCCAAATCTAAAGCATGACAACGTCCTAAACCTCCGCCCGCCCCAGTGACGATAGCAACTTGATCTTTAAAAGTTATAGCCATAATTACTCCTAATAAATTTTGAGGCGCTAATAGTACAGGAACCTAGTTTCTTTGTGAAAAAGCTTTTTTTATTCTAGATAAAGCTTCTTCCAGCCTGGATCTTGGACAACCAAAATTTAAACGAACGAATTGACTGTCACCAAACCATTCCCCTCTATGAACGCCAACCCCTGCGTTAATAAAGAAATCCGATGGATCATCTAATCCTGTTTTAGAACAATCTATCCACGCAAGGTAAGTTGCTTCTGGTCCGTATAAGGAGAGTCCTTCAATTTTAGATATCTCTTCTTTGAGTAGCTTTCTGTTCTCTCCAAGGTAGTCCATAAGCTCCTGATACCAAGGCTCTCCGTATTTGTAGGCAGCTTCTGCTGCTGTGTAAGCAAAAACACCAATATGAGCTGCTATTCCCCTCATGTTTCGCCTAAACTCTTGTCGAAGCTCGGGGTTTGGAATAATTGCTGCTCCACAAGGCAGTCCTTGCATATTAAAAGTTTTAGTGGGAGACAACAAAGTAATTGAATTGTTTAGTGCGTATTCATTGGTCTGCGCCAAGTGTAGGTGTTTTCTGCCTGGTTCAAAAATCAAATCTGAATGAATTTCGTCTGCACATATTATGGTTTGATTTTTTTCACATATATCTACCAATTTTTTTATCTCTTCTTGATTGAATACTGTTCCGCCAGGATTATGAGGATTGCAGAAAAAGAACATTTTAATTTCTTCACTCATCAGCTGATCTATGGATTCATAGTCTAGCTCTAATCTTCCTTCAACATTTTTTAGATCCGTATTTAACCTCCCTCTATTCATATTGTCTGAAGCATAAACAAAAGGCCTATAAATAGGTGACGGTGTCATGACCATATCACCAGGACTTAGAGCTGTTCGACAAGCCACATTCAATCCGACAACCACGCCAGGCATCCAAGTTACCCATGCTGGATCAATTTCCCACCCTGATTTATCAACCAACCTTTTTTGCAGTAAGGAAGTCAATTCTACGGGTCTTTCTGTGTAACCAAAAATACCCTGGTCAACTCTCTTTTTAATGGCTTTAGTCACCTCAGGAGGACATTCAAAGTCCATATCAGCGACCCACATAGGAAGGATATTGGGGTCATCAAACTTTAGCCATTTCGTGCTTCTCGTTTCTATACGATCTATTATGCTATCAAAGTCATATTTCATAATTTGCGGTATGGTACTCTAAAATATTCTTTCAGGCTTCCCTATTGCTACAAAAGATATCAGTAGTTAGACTTCTTGCGCTAAAAAATAATAATTATTTATGAGTAATTTACATTCTCAAGTAAATGACAATACCCCCGTATTAGTTGGTTGTTCACAGTACCTAGATAAGAAAGGTCCTGAAGGTCTTAATTATTTAGATATTTTAAAAATAGCTTGTGAAAAAGCCTTAGACGATTGTGAAGCCAAGGTTAGTTTAAAAGAACATCTAGACACTATTTCTGTAATTCGTTTTACCGGTGATACACCAAACCGAGATTCAGCAACAACTGACCTGTGGGGATACTCAAATATGCCCAAGAGCTTGGGTAATTCACTGGGTGTAAGTGTTCCTAATGAGATTTATACAACCACTGGCGGAAATTCACCTCAACTTCTACTTAATGAGATTTGTAATCGCATTAAAGATCAAAAAATGGATTGTGCTCTTCTAACCGGGGGAGAAGCTTTAGATACTTTTGTTTCTAGATTAAAAGATGGCCTGGAAGTTAACTGGGGAGATAATCCAGGAGGAGAGCCTGAATCATTAGGAAGTCAAAGAGACCTGGGAAGTGAATTCGAAAAGAAACATGGTATTTTTGAGCCTTCTTCAGTTTATCCTTTATTTGCTAACAGCATTCGAGGCAATGAAGGTAAAAGCGCCAATCAACACCAGGAAGATATAGGTAATTTATTCAGTCGTTTTTCTGAAATAGCTTCAGAAAATGAATTTTCTTGGTTCAAAATTCATAGATCTGTTGAAGAAATAGTTGAAGCAACACCTCAAAATAGAATGGTGAGCTTTCCCTATACCAAATACATGAATTCAATTATCAGAGTAAATCAGTCTGCTGCTTTGGTAATTACATCTGCTAAAAAGGCCAAGGAATTAGGGATACCCACTTCAAAATGGATTTTTATGCATGGCGCTGGATGTATAAATGATATTTGGAACATTACTGAAAGAGAAAACCTTTACTCCTCTCCGGCTATTAGAAAATGTGCTGAAGCAATCTTTAGCAAAGCAGGTTGTACTCAATCAGATGTTTCTTTTTATGATCTATACTCTTGTTTTCCTAGCGCAGTTCAAATTGCTAAAAAAGAAATAGGCATACCAGACAAAGACACTAGAGACCTGACCGTCACAGGAGGTTTGCCTTATTACGGAGGACCAGGCAGTGCTTATGTGGTCAACTCTTTAGCGAGTATGGTTAATAAATTGAGAGAAAATCAAGGCAGTTATGGACTGGTTAATGCTAATGGATGGTTCCTGACCAAACACGGGCTGGGGATATTCTCTTCCAATCCTTTTTTAGGAGAATGGAACCAAGTTGTAGATTCTTCACTTTTACAAAAGGAAATAGAAAGTTTAGAGCACCCTGAATTTATCGAAGAAGCAAACGGTAGAGGTTCTATAGAAACCTATACAGTGGTGAACTCAAGAGAAGGTCCAACTAAGGCTATTATCATAGGTCGCATGGAAGACGGGAAAAGATTTGTTGCTAACACTGAAAGAAATGAAAATCTTTTGACTAAAATGATGCAGAAAGAAATGTTAAACGCCACAGGTACTGTAAAATTTGATAATTCACGAAATATTTTCCAACCTGATTAGAAGGAGAAGTAAATGAAAGAAATTAATGTTGCTGTTACCGGAGGAGCGGGTCAAATTGCTTATTCCTTACTTCCTAGGTTGGTTAGTGGAGAAACTTTTGGGGTTGATACAAAAGTGAATCTTAGACTGATAGAAATTCCTCAAGTTGTAGACAAGCTTGAAGGAACCATCATGGAACTGATTGATTGTGGATTTGAACAGACAGGATCCTTGCTTGCGACAGCGGATATTAAAGAAGGAGTTAAGGATGCACATTGGGTCCTTTTAGTTGGCAGCATTCCAAGAGGAATAGTGGTCGATGGGAAGAAAATTGAAGAAAGAAGTGACCTACTAAAAATCAATGGAGGTATTTTCACTGACCAAGGCGAGGCAATAGGTAAATTAGCGCAAGAAGATGCAAAAATTTTAGTAGTAGGCAATCCAGCCAATACAAATGCGCTGATTGGAAGAACAAAGTCTGAAAACCCAGCACAGAGTTGGTTTGCCATGACTGCGCTCGATGCCAATAGGGCTAAAGCACAATTAGCTGAAAAAGCAGGTGCAGAAATAAGTTCAGTGACTAACATGACAGTTTGGGGAAATCATAGCCCTACTATGTATCCTGATCCTTACAACGCGCAACTTGATGGCGTAAGTGCAGTTGAAGTGATAAATGACCTAGATTGGGTTGAAAACGAATACTTACCTCTTGTGCAACAAAGAGGAAAGGCAGTAATTGATGCGAGGGGTGCCTCCTCTGCAGCTTCAGCAGCTAATGCTGCTATAGATACTGTTAAGGCTGTTGATAATAAGACTGAGGAAGGAGATTGGTTTAGCGCAGCGGTTCCAAGTGATGGAAGTTATGGGATACCTGAAGACTTAATTTTTGGCTTCCCCTTAACTTCTAATGGCCAGGGTAAGGTTGATATAGTCCAAGGTATTGAGCTCAATGATTTTGCTCAAGCAAAAATCAAAATTACTACGGACGAACTATTGTCTGAAAAAGAAGCTGTAAAAGATCTCTTAGACTAATCTTTACCTTTCGGTTTAAGTTGGGGGAATAAAAGCACATCTCGTATAGACGTGGCCCCCGTAAAGAGCATAACTAGCCTGTCAATACCAACTCCTACGCCTGCACATGGTGGAAGGCCATACTCTAAAGCCTCTACATAATCTTCGTCGTAACCCATGGCCTCTTTGTCGCCAGAGTCTTGCTGCTTAACTTGTTGTTTAAATCTCTCCGCTTGTTCATCCGGATCATTAAGCTCAGAAAATCCATTGGCAATTTCTTTTCCACCTATAAACAATTCAAAACGATCTACATAATCTGGGTTATCGTCTTGTGTTCTTGAAAGAGGAGATACATCTTTAGGATACCCTACTATAAAAGTAGGCTTATCAAGCTCGCTCTCTACGCCCTTCTCAAATATTTCTAATTGCAGCTTACCGTCAGAGGAGTCTTTTATATTCTCCACTTCTAGCTTCTTAGCTATCTTCTCTAGCTCTTTCCTGTCTTCTAGTTGACCTTTCTCAACACCAAGATATTTAATGATGGAATCAACTAAGGTTAGTTTTTGAAAAGACTTTGATAGGTCATACTTCTTTTTATTTTGTTCAATAACTGTTTTTCCCAAAACCCTCTCTGCCAATGTTCTTATTAGAGATTCCATAAAATTCATTTGGTCTTCGTAATCGGCGTAAGCCGTATAAAATTCAAGCATGGTGAATTCAGGATTGTGTTTTGTGGACAACCCCTCATTTCTAAAATTCCTATTGATCTCAAATACTTTTTCTATTCCTCCTACAACTAGCCTTTTAAGGTATAACTCGGGAGCAACCCTCAAATACAAATCCATATCAAGGGCATTATGGTGGGTCTGAAATGGTCTGGCTGTGGCCCCTCCTGGTATCGGGTGCATCATCGGAGTCTCGACTTCCAAGTAACCTTCTTCTATAAAGATATTACGTATTTCACTTAAAATTTTGCTTCGCTTCTTAAAAACCTCGAGACTTTCAGGATTGGTTAAGAGATCTAAATACCTTTTTCTATACCTCTGTTCTGTGTCAACTAAACCGGCATGCTTCTCTGGTAGAGGCTTTAAAGATTTTGTTAAAAGAAAAATACTTTTGGCTTCAACTGTTAATTCATTGGTTTTGGTTTTAAATAGCTCTCCTTTAAGACCTACCACATCTCCTAAATCCCATTTCTTGAATTCCTTATATGCCTCTGCCCCCAGGTTATCTGCCTTAATGTAAGCCTGAATTTGTCCAGAAAGATCCTGAATGGTAATGAAACTGGCCTTGCCCATTACACGCTGCAACATTACTCTGCCCGCTACCGAGACCTCTACTTTTTTACTTTGTAATTTATCTTTCTCAAAAGAATCATAAGCGGCGTGTAGCTCCTCTGCTAACGCGTCCCTCCTAAAGTCGTTTGGAAAGGCATTACCTTTCGACCTTAACTCATCGAGTTTAGCTCTTCTTAAAGCTAAGAGTTCATTTTGTGAAATTTCTTCTGTCATTACGCATACTTTAACTAAATATTGGCTTTAAGGCTCGCTTCAATAAAACTATCAAGATCTCCATCCAATACTGCTGTGCAATTTGAAGTCTCATAACCAGTCCTTAGATCTTTTATTCGCGCTGAATCCAACACATACGATCTTATCTGACTTCCCCACCCTATATCTGACTTTGATTCCTCCAGAGTCTGTCTTTCTGCATCCAGCTTTTGCATTTCTATTTCATAAAGTTTAGCCCGAAGTTGTTGCATTGCTTTGTCTCTATTTTGGTGTTGTGACCTTTGAGATTGGCATTGGACAACAACTCCAGTAGGTTCATGGGTAATTCTAATAGCTGAATCAGTTTTATTAACATGCTGTCCGCCTGCTCCGCTAGCTCTGTAAGTATCTATTCTAAGATCTGAAGGGTTTATGTCTATTTCAATGGTTTCATCAATTTCAGGGGAAACAAAAACAGATGCAAAAGAAGTGTGTCTTCTACTGCCTGAATCAAAAGGAGACTTTCTTACCAATCTATGCACTCCTGTTTCTGTCCTAAGCCATCCATACGCATAATCTCCTTCGAATCTAATTGCAGAACTTTTAATTCCAGCTACCTCGCCAGGAGACACCTCAATCATTTCAACTTTAAATCCCTTAGATTCACCCCATTTTAAATACATCCTCATAATCATCTCCGCCCAATCCTGAGCTTCGGTTCCACCTGAGCCAGACTGAATATCTAAAAAAGCATTATTTGGATCCATGGGATTAGAGAACATTCTTTGAAACTCTAATTGGTAGAGCATCTTTTCATTTTTTTCAATTTCTTCGATAAGTCCTTCTAAGGCTTCTTCATCATTTTCGGAGAGAGCCAATTCGGATAACTCTGAAGAGTCTTTTATGGCCTGGTCTAAATCGGTAACCCTTGTTACCTCTTTTTCAAGATGTACCCTTTCTTTGTTTAGTTCTTGAGCTTTTTTTGGGTCATCCCAAACATTTGGATCGTTAAGATTTTCAGTTAATTCATTTAACCGAGACTGTTTTTTTTCGAGGTCAAAGATACCCCCTTAGGTCATCAATTCTTTTGACCTGATTTTTTAAATCTTCAATTATCGAAGTTACTTCAGTCATGTCTTAATTAATAGATGAAACTATATACTCTCTCACCTTATCTATATTATCGGGTAGAACAACAAAATCTTCTTGTTTATCTTCTATATCCTTTAATTGAGAAGGAGTCTCTACAGCGTCTTCAGCTAACACTTGTTTAATGGCCTCCATGAATTTAGATGGGTGTGCTGTGGCCATTGTTATCACAGACTGGTCAGGAGAGATTAATTCTCTGGCAGCTCTAACCCCTGTAGAAGTATGCGGGTCTAGTATGTAATTGCTTGTCTCAAAAGTTTTTTTAATTTCTTGCAGTATTTCCTGATCCGTACTTGGAAAGCTTAAAAATACATCTTCTGCTTTCTTCCAGTATTCTCCGGGCACTGAAATTTGTTCTTTAGGGAAGGAAGACATAGTTTTTTGCAGCTTCTTAGAATTATTGTTAAATAAATTAAACAGTAGCCTTTCAAAATTACTGGCCACTGAAATATCCATACTGGGGGCCAATGTTGAGGTGACTTTCCCTTTCTTATAAGAATTTTCAGAAAATAATTTGTGCAAAACATCATTGCTATTTGTGGCAACTAGTATTTTATTAATGGGAAGACCCATTTCCTTAGCCAACCAACCTGCATAAGCATGTCCGAAATTCCCGGAAGGTATCGAAAAGATCAATCCGTTCAGCTCTTCTTTTAACCTTAAGTAAGTCCAGAAATAATAAACTGATTGGGTCATACACCTAGCCCAATTTATAGAATTAGCTGCTATAAAACGTGTTTCATTTGACACAATAGCTTCGTCCAAAAATAACTCTTTAACCATGGCCTGACAGCCATCAAAATCAGTTTGAACTGAGAGAGCATGCACATTCTTTGCTTGAGTAGTTGTCATCTGCTTTCTCTGTATTTCAGTAACTCTCTCATGCGGATACAGGATAAAAACTTCTACGTTCTTGTATCTAGAGCACGCTGAAATTGCGGCTGACCCAGTGTCACCAGAAGTAGCTCCTAAAACAGCAATTTTTGTCTCTTGCTTTTGCGCAAAATGATTAAGTAGCGTTCCTAATAGCTGCATTGCAACATCTTTAAATGCCAAAGTGGGTCCATGAAATAACTCAAGGATCCATCTTTGGTCTTCTAATTTAATTAAATTAACTACGTCTTTGTTTTCAAAAGCTTGATAAGCGTCATTAACAATGTATTCAAAATCACTTTTATTAATCTCTTCTGATACAAATTGATGAAGTATCTCAGCTGTTAATTCTTGATAATTTAAAGAGCTTAAATCTTCAAGTTCCTCATTCGTGAACCTGCGAGTATCTAATGGCATAAACAAACCACCATCTGGGGCAAGACCCCCTAATAGGACTTCACTAAATGACTTTCTCAGTGAAGAGTTTCTGGTACTTATATATTGCATTACTTCTTGCCTAGATGAATCCTAAACTTCTTAACTCCCGGAGTAACTTCTGGTAAGTCTTCCAACTCATTTTTTAGTTTAAAAGCTTCATTATCAGTAATTTCACCAGATATTATGACTACAGGAATGGATTCCAGGTTTGCTTTCGCCTTTGCTTCATGTTGAATTAAGGCCTCAATGCTTATATTTCTATCCGCAAATAAAGAGGATATCTTAGCTATAACTCCAGGTTCATCATTAACTTGTATTCTGTAATATCTAGCTGCTTTCTTACTATCCGATACTTGTAATTCATTACTGCTATCAGAATTAATATCTAAATCCCAGCCTCCCTTAGCTATGTCAACTAAATCGGCTATTACTGCTGAAGCAGTTGGTTCTGGTCCAGCTCCCGGACCGTAATAAACTGTTGAACCAACCCCTTCTGAAAATATTTCAAGAGCATTCATTTCCTTACCTACTTGTGAAAGCAAGGTTTCCTTATCCACTAAAGTTGGATAAGCACTTACACAAACTACATTACTGTCTAACTCGCCAAGTGCTATGTGCTTAATTGAATAGCCTAGTTCTTTGGCATATTTAAGATCCTCTAACTCTACCTCTTCTATCCCCTCGAAGCTTACAAAAGAGAAGTCGAAAGGCACATGAAAAGCTAAAGCAGCAAGAATACTAGCTTTTTGAGCCGCGTCTGTTCCATTAATATCCAAACTTGGATCCGCCTCAGCAAGGCCAAGTTCTTGAGATTTTTTTAAGGCCGCTTTAAAACTTGATTGATTTAGTTCCATTTCGGTAAGAATGAAGTTGCTCGTTCCATTTAAGATCCCAGCAAACCACTTAACCTTGTTAGCAACCAGACCTTCTCTAAGTGCTTTTATAACTGGAGTTCCTCCCGCCACAGAGGCTTCAAAACCTATCTCTACATTATTATTTTTTGCTAATTCAAATAACTCATTTCCATAACTGGCTATAAGCGCTTTATTTGCTGTGACTACATGCTTACCTTCTTTTAAAGCTGTTGTAACTAATTCGTAAGAAAAATCTACTCCTCCGACCACTTCAACCAACACATCAACTTCTGGATTAGTTGCTACTTCCAATAAATTAGTTGTGATGTTGATTCCTTCATAAGGAACAACTTCTTTTCCTCTTCTTGCACCCACTTGTACCAAGTCAAAATGCACTCCACCTTGAACTTCTAGAAGTTGTGAAGAGTTTATTAAGGTTTTTAAGACTGCTCCCCCTACATTTCCCACGCCACAAAGGCCTACTTTTAAAGTTTTCATTTTTAAGATGAGATTCTAATTTTTAGCTATTTAATAATCCAATAAGATCTTGAGCGGGAATATACCCGGGAATAAGCCTTCCTTCAGAAGTAATAATAGATGGTGTACCTGTTACTCCTAAACTATTACCTAAATCAAAATGCTTCTCAACAGGATTATTTAAACAAACATTTTCTTTTATTTCATATCCCAATTTAAGTTCAGTAATAGCTTGATTGGGTTCAGAAGAACACCAGGCAGAGACAATCTTCTTGAAAGACTCTGAATCTATACCTGTTCTTGGAAAAGCTAAATAGTTAACTTGGATCCCCAAATCTAGATAATCATTTATTTCTCTATGGAACTGCCTGCAATACCCACAGTCAACATCTGTAAAAACAAAGATTGAGTGTTCCACTTTAACGGGCTGAAAGATAATAAATTCGGATTTATCAAGTTCATTAATAGTAACTTTACGAAGATAATTTCTTCTGGCTTCAGATTTATTTACTAGGCCCTGATCTGTGATCTCAAAAATATCTCCAGAGATTAAGTATTTTCCATCCCTAGAAACAAATAGTGGCTCTATCCCCTCGAGTCTAACCTCCAGATAACCTTCAATGTCAGTTTCTTCTACAGAAATAATTTCGATAGATTCAGGAAGAATTTGATTTAGGTTCATCTCTATTTCGGAAACTGAAATTTCATTTTCAGCTTCCTCTTCTAGTGAAGCGGAGCAACCTAGAGATAAAAATAAGGTCAAAATTATAAAAATAAATTGGTTACAAAATTTCATAGTTACCCTCTTGGGTGGTGTTCTCGATGTAATTCTTTCATCCTGTGTCGTGCTACTTCTGTATATATCTGTGTTGTGGAAAGGCTAGTATGCCCCAATAACAGTTGCACAGTCCTTAAATCAGCTCCGTGATTAATTAAATGTGTAGCAAAAGCATGTCTTAAAGTGTGAGGAGACAGACTCTCATCTACCCCTGATTTATTGGCATAAAGTTTTATGCGATACCAAAAGGTTTGTCTTGTCATGCCCGTGCCTCTGTTACTTAAAAAAAGAAGGGAAGTTTTCTTGCCATCTACTACAAGCTGTTCTCTTCCGTAAGCAAGATAATCAGAGATCCAATCCAAAGCTTGTTCACCCATAGGCACCAATCTTTCCTTTCCTCCCTTACCTATGACTTTCACTACTCCTTGTCTAATATTTAGGTTTAGAACATCTAGATTTATTAATTCTGAAATTCTAAGTCCGCAGGCATAAAGGAGTTCAAGCATAGCTCTATCCCTTAACCCTAGGGGTACTTTTGTATCGGGAGCCTTTATTAATTTCTCAACATCTTCTTCAGAAAGTACCTTCGGTAAACTGTGCCCTAACTTTGGGCTTTGAATTTTTGATGTCGGATTTTCATTTATTAATGATTTAGAAACAAGATATGCATAAAAAGCCCTTAAGCTAGATAGAGAACGAGCAGTTGAGCGGCTGCTATAACCTTCTTTAAGCCTATAAGCTAAATAATCAAGTAAAGAAACTTTATCAGCATTTTCTAGATTCACTGGATTCAACCAATTGCTAAAATTAGATAGGTCCTGTCTATAAGCACTCAGAGTATTTTGACTTAATCCCCTTTCTAACCAAATGCTGTCTATAAAACCATCTATCAGTCTATCTGATGAGATGTCGACACTGACCATAACTTTAAACAGAGAAAAGAGCTACTTATCTAGTTTCTCTTTAATTCTTGCTGCTCTGCCAGTTAGTTCCCTTAAGTAATATAGTTTTGCTTGTCTGACATCACCCTTACGCTTTACCTTAATACTACCTATTAGAGGACTATGCGTTTGAAAAGTTCTTTCAACCCCCACTCCATTAGATATCTTTCGTACAGTAAAGGCTGAACCCAAGCCTCTTTTTTTAATTCCTATTACTATTCCTTCAAAAGGCTGTAATCTTTCTCTAGAGCCTTCTACTACTCTTACTTGAACAACAACTGTATCGCCTTGAGAAAATTCAGGAATATCTTCTCTTAATTGAGTAGATTCTACTTGTTGTATGAATTTATTCTTACTCACTTGTCTGTTTCAATTTGCGGGTATTTTTGGGGCGCCCATTCTACCAGATTAACCTTGTTCTTCACGTATAATTTCTTCAAGCAGTTCTTGTTCTTCATCGTTTAGAGATCTTATTTCAAGCAAGTCTGGTCTATTCTTTCTTGTTTTCAAAAGAGATTGCTTAAGTTGCCATCTTCTAATCGATTTATGATCTCCACTTAGAAGAATCTCTGGAACATCACCATAACTACCTGATTCGGGTCTAGTGTATTGCGGATGTTTAAGCAAACCATCACTGAAAGTATCTGTTTTTACTGAATTGGCATCACCTAAGACACCTTCTATAGTTCTGGCAATTGAATCCATAACTATTAGAGCTGGTAGCTCACCACCACTTAGAATATAACCCCCGATAGAGCACTCTTCATCAACCTCTGAATCAATAATTCTCTGATCTATTCCTTCATATCTACCACAAACAATCACTAAATGTTGTTTGTCTGATAACTCTTCAGCTTTAGCTTGATTAAATATATTTCCTTGTGGTGACATAAAAATTGTATAAGGGTTCTTAGATTCACTCTTTGCTTGTCTAATGGCCTTAATCATAGGTTCTGGTTGCATAACCATACCTGGCCCTCCTCCATATGGGCGATCATCAACTTTTCCATTATTTTCATTAGAAAAATCTCTTGGATTTAATGTATTTAGCAATATCTTTTGACTAGTCAGTGCCCTACCTGTTACTCCATAGTTAAATGAATCTTTTACTAGATCAGGAAAAAGTGTAATTACATCAAAGCGCATGGATTGAGTTTAAAAGTCCCTCGGCCATTTTACGTAAACAGTTTTATCTTGTAGTTCTATCTTATTAATAATTTCTTTTTTCAGAAAAGGTATAAGTCTTTCTTTATCATCAATACTTCCCTTGATCGGTTTCACTACAAGTACATCGTTAGCACCTGTTGGCATTACATGATCTATAGCTCCCAGTAACTCGTTTTGTTCATTTATAACGTTTAAATTTTCAAGCTGAAACCAATAATATTCACCTTCTTTCAGATTTGGTAATTGCTTTTCTAGAACATAAACTTCCTTACTTCTTAAAGCTTCGACTTCAGTTCTGTCTTCTATTCCTTTTAATTTAATTGATAGCTTTTTATTTCTAATTAATGCTTCTTCTATTTCATAACAACTATCTTCTACATACAGCTCATCAAAATCTTTAATATTTTCTTGAAGATTTCCGTAGTACCTCAAAAAAATATGCCCCTTTAGCCCAAATGGCTTACCAAGAATACCTAAAGGTACTTTTCGGTCTTGAGACCGATAGTTCATATCTGAGGACTTATTTTTCAGGTTTTTTTTCAGAAGAAGAGTCAGATGCTTCTTCAGCTGGTGTTTCTTCGGCTGGTGTCTCTTCGGCTGGAGCTTCTTCTGCAGCTTCTGCTACTTCTTCAGCTGGTGTTTCTTCACCATCTTCAACTGCTTTAGCAGGCTCATCTGAAATTTTTGCTTTTGCTCTCTTATCTAACTTTCTAAGCCTTCTTTTTTCTTTGTTAGCTTCTCGTTTCTCCTTTTCTTCAGGAGTTTCATTACTTTCTTTTATTAGAGTCAAGACCCTATCACTAATATTTGCTCCTTGAGAAAGCCAATAATCAATTCTTTCTTGATCAATTTCTAAACGGACTTCTTTGCCTTTAGATATAGGGTTGAAGTACCCTACTCTTTCAATAAACCGTCCATCTCTAGGTTTTCTTGAGTCAGCTACAGTTATGTGGAAAAAGGGTCTTTTTTTTGCCCCTGCTCTAGATAAACGGATTGTTAACATTAATTATTTATGCCTATATGCCTAAAAAGGCGCTCATTCTAAGGGATATGAGATACCTTTCAACTAAAAAATACATTTCAGCTTATTTTTCAGAAATCTCACCTTAAGTTATAATGAGAAAAAATAAAATTTAAATTGTATTTTTTAAACTCCTTTTTATTCTTAAAGCCTTTATAGCTTAATTACATTGAACGAAATTCCTGTCTGGATCCTATTTTCTCTAATTGGAGTATTAATATTCCTATCAGCGTTTTTTTCAAGTTCTGAAACAAGCATGATGGCAATAAATCGTTATCGCTTAAAACACCTTGTAAAAGAAAAGAATAGATCGGCAAGAAGAGTAACTAAATTGTTAGAAAGAACTGATAGGCTTTTGGGCGTTATCTTAATAGGAAATAACTTCACTCACACACTTGCTACAGCTATAGCAACTGTTATTGCTATAAGAATCTGGAGTGAAAGTGCTGTCTTAGCTGTAACAGTATTTATGACCATAATAATGATAATCTTTGCTGAAGTAATGCCTAAGACCATTGCAGCCCTAAAACCTGAAAGTATTGCCTTCCCTTCCTCCTATTTTCTTAAGCCGCTATCAAAAATCTTAAGTCCGTTAGTTACATTGGTTACCCTTGTTTCAAATGGAGTTACTAAATTATTTGGTATAAATTTAAATGATGCAGATAAGGAAGAATTAAAACCGGAAGAACTAAGAACTTTACTGCAAACTTCTAGAGTTCCAAAAAGACAAGAAGACATGCTAATGGGAATCTTTGATATGGATTACCTATCGGTTAACGATGTAATGATACCCAAGAATGAAATTGTTGGAATAGACCTAAAGGATGATATTCAAACTATAGTTAAGAATTTGAATAAAGTTAGATATACCTATATCCCTCTTTATAAAGATACTATTGATAATATATCTGGATTTCTAAGTTCAAATAGAAAAGCCGATTTTCTAAGCCTAGAGAAGCCTAGCAAAACATTATTAAAAACCTTAGTGGAAAACCCCTTATTTATCCCTGAAAACACGCCTTTAAATAAACAACTATCTAATTTTCAATTAGAAAAAAGGCGCATTGGTTTAATTGTAGATGAATACGGGGATATCGAAGGTCTCATTACTTTAAGAGATATCTTAGAAATAATAGTAGGGGAAATAACTTCTGATAACCTAGAGAAAATGGACATCATGCCCCAGGCTGATGGCACTTTTATGCTGGAAGGCAGTATGATGATTAGGGATATTAATCGTAGAATAGACTGGGATTTACCAACTGATGGCCCTAAAACCCTTAGTGGACTGATATTGGAAACAGCTCAGTCTATACCGGAAAGTAATGTTGGAATTACAATAGGCCCTTATAGGCTTGAAACCGTTCTAATCAAGGATAATGTGGTTAAGATGGCTAAAGCCGAGAGGATTGAGTTAGAGACTGATGAGGAAGAAGAGGAAGACTAATGGATAATTTTATTGAAATATTAAAAGAAACCTGGAATGAAGGAATACAAGGCTTCGGCATTGGTGAAATAATTATTTGCTTAGTAATAATTGTAGTTAGCTGGCTGATAGGAAGACTTTTATCTACAAAATTAATAGATTGGCTAACTGAGAAAGCTAGTCAAACCGATAACAGATTTGACGATAAAATCCTAGAATCGCTCAGAAATCCCTTGGGTCTTATTCCTATAGTCTTTGGTTTTTATCTAATTACCTTTTATTTACCTCTTGAGGGGTCTGTAGACTTTTTCGCAACCACTATAGTGAAAATGTTAGTGATATTTACCATTTTTAGCGCCCTAGCAAACCTTTGCGGTCCATTGCTGTCTCTTTTGGATAGCAAGTGGATGACAGATGCCATGGTCGATTGGCTAAGAAAGACACTCGAAGTTCTTATATGGATTATTGCCGCGGCTATGGTTCTCGATATATGGGGAATCCAAATTGGTCCTATTATTGCAGGCTTAGGTCTCTTCGGAGTAGCCCTTGCTTTAGGAGCACAGGATGTATTTAAGAATATTTTTGCTGGTATCTTTATCTTAAGTGAAAACAGATTTCAAAAGGGAGATAGAATAAGAATAGGAGACTCTCTCCATGGAATAGTTGACCATATAGGGTTTAGGTCCACAACAGTCAGATTATTCGATTCTTCACCTGTTTTTGTTCCTAATGCCGATTTATCTGATGCTCAGGTAGTTAATCATCAAATGATGGAGATACGAAGGCTAGACTGGACAATCAACCTAACCTATAGCACTAAAATTGATCAATTAAAAAAGATTTGCCAAGATATTGAATCCTACATCACAGATAAAAAGAACCTACCTGTAGACTTAACGAAAGACAACTTTGTAAAAGTCTCAGAGCTAGGTGCTAGCTCCATAGATTTAAAACTGATTTGTCATACTGATCCAGTGGGTTTTGCTGATTTTAGTGATCTAAAGGAAAAACTAATATTCAAGATAATAGAAGCGGTAGAGTCGAATGGATCTGACTTTGCTTTCCCAAGTCAGTCAATATATGTTGAAAACCAGTCTTAAGAATTAAATCCCTTGATATTAAAACCAGGTATTCATAATGACTGGTATTGAAATACAAACAATTAAAATCTCTAAAGGTAAACCGAGTTTCCAATAATCCGCAAACCTATAATTACCTGGTCCCATTACTAGCGTATTGCATTGATGGCCAATGGGGGAAAGAAAAGCACAGCTTGCTCCAACTGCCACGGCCATTAAAAAAGGCTCTATAGGTTGACCCATTTGATTTGCAACTTGCACTGAGACTGGAGCCATTATTACTGCGGTAGCAGCATTATTGATTAAATCAGAAATAAACATGGTGAACACAAGAATGACTATCAATACCCATGCAATATTGACGTCTGAAAGATAAGTAGTAATAAAGTTAGCACTGGTTACAGTAAGTCCTGAGCTTGTTAGAGCTCCTCCTATAGGAATCATGGCACCCAACATCACCACAACTGGCCACTCAATATGTCTGTACATTCCATCCCCGGTTAATAATCTTCTAGCAGCATAAGCTAATGTACACAGAAGAAAGGCTACGATTATATTAATGTTGAAAAAGATTACGGAAATAAGGGCAATAGCGAATATTAGCAATGCTTGCCAAACTTTTGATGTATCCCTCATAACATCAAGTTCCCTCTGCCAAAGAGGCATTAAACCCAGTAGTTCAAGTTTTTCTGCGGCCCTTTCATCAGTATCCCTAGTTGAAAGCAGCAGGACGTCTCCTGCCTTAAAAATTTCTCTAGCCAATCTTCTTCTTAACTTAGTTCCTTGCCTCCATAAACCGAGGAGTGAGAGTACCCCTCTGGTCATACGTTTAAAATAGTTATACTTACGACCTATCAGTCTAGATCTGGGAGTGATCATTGCTTCAATCTCACCCAATTCACCTTGCTGAGTGGGATCTTCTAGCTCGGGATCAATTATTAGTCCAAATTCCGTTTGAACGCCAGCAACATCACCAGGTGAAATTTTTAAAACAAGTATTTGTAAAGCTTCAAAAGTTTCTCGATGGTGAGGTTTTCTAATCGTACCTTTATCAGAAACCACTCCCATCAGAACATTGTCTGAGCCGAGTTTACTAGTTAGCTCATGTATCCTTCTACCTACCAAATCACTTTCTTCAGAAATAGTCATTTCCACTAAATAATCTTGGATATCTAGCAATGGTCTCTGAGCACTCCCTCCGTCTCTTAATTTAACTAAACGCCAACCCACAATTGCTATGAAAAGTATTCCAACGAAGCTAACAGGAAAACCAGCAAAAGCAAAATCAAAGAATTCGAAGCTTTTGTTGACATAATCTTCTCTGAACTCAGAAATAATAATGTTAGGCGGTGTCCCTATTTTTGTATTCATCCCGCCGAGTATCGATGCAAAAGCTAGTGGCATTAGAAACTTTGAAGGGTTCCATTCCATTTTCTGTGCTATCCCAATAGTTATGGGTAAAAGCATAGCCATTGCACCAATGTTATTCATAAAGGATGAAAGAAAACCAGCTACTAACATTAAAAGAACTAAAAACTGAAATTCTCCACTAATATTCCGCCTCAAAGTATCCCCAATCATATTAATGAAGCCTGACTTTTCTAATGCTTTACTGATTAAAAGCACTAAAGCAACTGTTATTACAGCTGGATGTCCAAACCCCAGGAAAGCTTCTTTTGCAGGAACTAGACCTAAAAGCACCATTATGGCTAGAGCGGTTAGGGTTACCCCATCGTATCGCCACTTTCCCCATATGAGAAAACCTAATAATATAAATATTATTAGTGCTACCTGTAATTGCGGATCCATCCCCGCATTCTAACCTTACGAAATAATAATTGGTCAAAAAAAGAGGGCCTTAAGCCCTCTTAATTTTTGTTTGTCAATTTATAAATAATAGCTGATACTAGAAAGAATTACAGTCAATACAAAACCAGAAATTATTACGTCTCGAACTGAAGTTATAAAACCAAACATCTTTCCCCATATGGCATTTGCTTGAATGGCCAGAATGATAAAGATCCCTGCCAAGAAGGCATTGGAACTCATGTCACCTTGAACCATTAAATAACCGCCGTGCGGTAAATGCGATGAAGAAACCATAAAGTAAAGCATCGGAAGGGAAAACAAAGTATTTGTTCTTGAAGCCAAACCGGCTTTGGGCCCAGCAACCGCTGCGTCGCCTTCCTTAATACCGATAACAATCTTTTGATTAGGCCAGATAATGCCCCAAACATTCAACATCATAAAGGTACCCATAGTGACACCAAAAATGATATCTAAATTAACTCTTAAAGTAATTGCATACAGTAAATACAGACCGGTTAAGAATGTAAAAAATGCGGCCCAACGAAACCACCACAACGCCCTAGGAGCTAGTTTTGCTACGGCATCTTTTCTAGCATTTTCCTCAGCTTCTTTAAAGTATTCGGTTTGTACAAAATTAAAATAATATAAAAGCCCTATCCAGGTAACACCAACCAGGATGTGACCCCAACGAAATAACATATTTACTAATTCTTCCATAAGCCTTCCCCTTTTGGATTATCTTACAAGATAACAGGGAACTATGAAAATTTTGATAGGAAAAAGAAAAGGCCCCTAAGGGCCTTTTTTTTGTTACATCATGCCGCCCATTCCATCCATTCCAGGAGGCATTCCAGGAGGCATTCCCCCTGCAGTCTCTTCTGGAATATCAGAAACCATGGCTTCAGTTGTGATCATTAAACCAGCAACTGAACCAGCAGCTTGAAGTGCTGTTCTGGTTACTTTAGCTGGATCCAGAATACCCATTTCAATCATATCGCCATACTCTCCAGTAGCGGCATTAAAACCAAAATTGCCTTTTCCTTCTTTGACCTTGTCCAAAATAACAGAAGCTTCTTCTCCAGAGTTAGCTGTAATTTGCCTAAGAGGCGTTTCCATTGATCTTAATGCAATACTAATACCAACATTTTGATCTTCATTGTCTCCTTCAAGGCCTTCAATCTCTTGTTGGGCTCTAACTAGAGCAACACCGCCTCCGGCTACAACACCCTCTTCCACAGCAGCCCTAGTAGAATGAAGTGCGTCTTCAACTCTAGCTTTCTTTTCCTTCATTTCAACTTCAGACCCTGCTCCAACTTTGATGACTGCTACACCACCAGCTAATTTAGCTACTCGTTCTTGCAGTTTCTCTCTGTCGTAATCAGAGGAAGTATCTTCTATTTGGGTTTGTATCTGATTTACTCTTCCTGAAATATTATCTGAAGATCCGGCACCGTCTATGATGACCGTGTCTTCTTTGTTTAACTCAACTTTCTTTGCTTGACCTAAATCATCAACAGTCGCTCCCTCAAGATTAAGGCCTACTTCTTCAGAAATAACAGTTCCTCCAGTCAGGATAGCAATATCTTCAAGCATAGCTTTTCTTCGATCACCAAATCCTGGCGCTTTACACGCTGACACCTTAACCACTCCTCTCATATTATTGACAACCAAAGTTGCTAAGGCTTCACCTTCAACATCTTCTGCTATAACCAGAAGAGGTCTTCCAGCTTTTGCTACAGCTTCTAGAAGAGGAAGTAGCTCACGAATATTAGAGATTTTTTTGTCGTGCAACAGAATAAAAGGATCTTCTAATTCTGCTGTCATTCTGTCTTGATTGTTAATGAAATAAGGAGAAAGATATCCTCTGTCAAATTGCATTCCTTCAACCACTTCGAGTTCATTCTCAATTCCACTGCCTTCTTCAACAGTAATAACTCCTTCTTTACCAACCTTTTGCATAGCTTCAGCAATTATTTCTCCTACTTGCGTATCACTATTAGCGGAAATAGTTCCCACTTGAGCAATTGCTGTATCTTCTTCACAAGGCTGAGAAGCATCTAGTAGGTTTGCTACTGCAGCAGCAACTGCCTTGTCTATTCCTCTCTTCAGATCCATAGGATTGAATCCTGCCGCAACTGATTTTAAGCCTTCATTTACAATTGATTGAGCTAAAACTGTAGCAGTAGTAGTTCCATCTCCTGCCTCATCAGAGGTTTGAGAAGCAACGGTTTTAACCATCTGCGCTCCCATATTTTCAAATTTATCTTGTAGCTCTAACTCTTTTGCTACTGAAACACCATCTTTAGTAACAGTTGGAGCTCCAAAAGATTTATCAAGAATTACATTTCTTCCCTTGGGTCCAAGGGTAACTTTTACCGCGTCCGACAGTACGTTAACACCTGCTAACATACCTTGACGGGCCGATTCACCGAATTTGACTTCTTTTGCCATTTTTAACCTCTTATATTAATTATTTCCCGAGAATACCGAGAATATCGTTTTCATTAAGAACTACTAGTTCTTCCCCGTCTACTTTGACAGTGTTGCTGCCAGCGTACTGACCAAATACAACCATATCTCCAGCTTTAACTGCTACGGCTTGCACTTCGCCATTATCAAGGGTTTTACCTGGCCCTACTGCTAACACCTCTCCTTGAGAGGGTTTTTCTGCTGCTGATCCAGGAAGGACTATACCGCCCTCACTTGTTTCTTCTTCATCAGTGCGTTTAACTAAAACGCGATCTCCTAAAGGTACAAATTTCATCTGTTTATCTCCATTTATAAATAAACACTATGTTAAAAAAGGGCGCCATTTTAATCTAGATAACGTATTCGTCAATGTCATTGGGCCTCTTTGAATTAAAATTTGGGGTTTAATTCGTATTTTTCAAGCTTTTACGCAGTTTTTTATTCATCTTTTTTATATTCACCTTCTATCCAATTACCCTGTTTTTCTTCTTTTTGATGAGAAAATCCTGAAACATCAAAGAAACTTGTTGCAATAAAGGACATAAGGAAACGTCTTGTAAAAGGAAGCAGGCACATAAATCCAATGAAATCGGTAACAAACCCCGGTGTGAGCAGTAAAGCTCCGCCAACGGCCAAGAAAATACCAGTAACGATCTCTTCAGTGGGTAATTCAGCCTGCATAAGTTTATTTCTGGCATTTAGTAATGTCCGAAAGCCTTGCTGACGGAGAAGCATTAAGCCCAATAAAGCCGTCAACAGGACTAATCCTATGGTATTCAAAGCTCCTATAAAGCCACCCACCTCTATAAGAATATACATTTCCAAAATAGGTAAAACGATAAAGCTCGGTAAAAAATATTTCATTAATATCTCTAACTATAATTTGGGGTTAAAAAGAAAATTAACAAGTAGCTTAAGAAGTTGATGGCGCGAACTTTTTCTTTAGCAAAACATATGAAATAACTGCAGCCGGTATACCTAAGGCTGCAGCATATAAGAAGAAGTTAAAATACCCGAAAGAATCAACAAAAAATCCTGAGAACCCTTTAATAATGGTTGCTGGAAAAGTAGCTAAAAGAAAAAGTGCCGCATATTGTGTTGCGGTAAATGATCGATTAGTTAGACCAGATAGTAAAGCAATTAGAGCAGTAGAAGCTACTCCTTGACTGAAGTTATCTAAAGTAATGGTAACCGTAAGCGCTGAAACATTGTGACCTATCGTATCTAACCAAGCAAAAGCTACATTAGTAAGCATTACTAAGAGAGCCCCTAAAAATACTACTGCCATTAAGTTATAGCGATAAATTAGAAGGCCGCCTACAAAAACACCCGCCATGGTCATGGCTATTCCAAAGGCATTGGTAACGATAGCAACTTCTTCTTTTGAAAATCCTGTATCCACATAAAATGGCATCGCCATAGGCCCCAAGACAATGTCACTGAACCTATAAAAAATTATTAATAGAAAAACCAGCAAGATGTTGTTGTCGAAGTATCTTTCAAATAAATCTTTTAAGGGACTTAAGTACAAATTTTTAAAGGATTTAAGTGGATTGCGTTCAATTCCTGGTAAGTCTGAATCTGGTCTTTTAGGTTCAGGAATAACAAAAATTGAAAAAAGCACTAACATGCCCATCAGTATTCCTATAGAGAAATAGGCAGCAGACCAATCATAGTAACTAGCTATAAAAAAGGTAAAAACTTGAGATACTAAGAAAGCAACTCTCCATCCTCCTTGGTACATGCTCGCAGCTTCTCCCTGTTCATGATCTAGAACCAACTCTACCCTCATTGCATCAATACAGATATCTTGAGTAGCTGCAAAGAAACTTACTGACAAAGCGAACGCAACTAAAACCATAAGGGAATTAGTTGGATCCGAAAAGGACATCCCAAAAATACTAATTACGACTAAAGATTGGCTTAAGACCAGCCAACTTTTTCTCTGGCCCAATAGGCTCAAAAAAGGTAATTTTATTCTGTCTACAAACGGTGACCAAAGGGCTTTAAATGTAAACATTAAAGTGATCCAGGATAATAGGCCTATTGTTGATCTAGAAATGTCGGCCTCTCTTAACCAATAACTCAAAGGATCTATAAGCATTCCAAAAGGCAAACCTGAACAAAACCCTAAAGCGAGAATTATTAAAAGCTTGGGTTTAAAAAAACCAAGTAACGATTCTGACCAAGTTTTCATTGTTTAGTCTCTAAAATTCTCAAACTGCAAGGGAAGATTAAAGTTGGCCTCTTTCAGCATTTTAATTATCTGCTGTAAATCATCTCTTTTTTTCCCGTTAACTCTAATACTTTCTCCCTGCACTGAAGCTTGCACTTTAATTTTTGATGATTTAATCATTTGTGTAATTTTCTTGGAAAGCTCTTGATTGATACCTTCTTTTAAAAGCACTTCCTGTTTTGCATTACTTGTTGTTACTTCTATGCTTTCAGGTTCTAAGCTTTTTAAGTCTACTCCTCGTTTGGCCAAAGACTCCTTTAAGATAGGAAGCATTTGGTGTATTTGAAACTCTTCTTGAGACGTTAAAGTTATCTTACCCTCCGCTAATTCAAAGCTTGCTCCAGTTCCCTTAAAGTCAAACCTATTTTCAATCACCCTGTTAGCTTGATCTACCCCATTGGTTACTTCGTGGGCATTTAATTCAGATTTAATGTCAAAAGATGGCATTTAATGCTCCTTAATCGATAATAAGTCTCTATTGATCCAGAAATTATATTAAAAAGATAGTTTTCTGTTGCTATTGCAAGTTTATGAAACACTTATGCCTATTTATCTTGAGCTGCCTTGCAGTTATGCCATTGCATGCTGAAGAGGAGGAAGTTGAAGAGATTGTTAGTGTAGTTTCATCAGTTCCACAAAAAAAAGCTGAAACAAATACAACAGTTGATGTAATTAAAAAGGAAGACTTGAAGAAATTAGCTTCGACTAACCTTGGTAGCATTCTTAGTGGTTACCTAGGTATAGATGTCAGCAGTAATGGAGGACCAGGTCAATATGCTTCTTTATTTCTTAGAGGTTCCAACAGTAATCACACTCTTGTAAAGGTTAATGGTGTAAAAATTAATCCTTACACAGCAGGTGGGGCTTCAATAAGTAATATAGATCCAAGCTTAATCTCTCGTATAGAGGTTGGGTCTGGTCCCTTTTCTTCGATTCATGGTTCGGAAGCTATTGGTGGAGTCATAAATATCTCTACCTTCCCAGAAGAAAAGGATTCTTCGTTAGAATTATCTGTTGGCAGAGGGGCTAATAATTTTAGAAAGGAAAGTTTGCAAAAGAATGGGTTTAACAAAAGTGACTTATACAATATCTTTCTTCTGAAAGCTAAATCTGAAGGATTCCCAAATCTAATCACTTCTTCAATTGATAGTGGTTTTAATAACAAAAGTCTTGGCGGGTCTTATTCTTCTAAAAAAAGTAAAACGGAGACTGATGTATCAACTTGGATTTCAAAAGGGACAACAGAGTATTTAAATTTTGAATATAAGCCTTTATCTCAGAATTATGAGAACTTTGTTCACTCCGTTAACTTTAAGTTTAAGCACAATGAACCTTATTTACTTTTCCTAAATTTAGCTTCTTCAACAGACTTAATTAACCAAAATCAGTTAAATGATCTAAATCAAAAAGACACTACTGAGACGGACAACCAAAATATTCAATTTATGTTTTATAGCCCACCCTACAAAGATTTTTCTTATATTATTGGATATGAACAAGAGAAGCAGAAAGTAAATTACTCTAGTTTCGGGACTCGTTTCAGTAAAAACATTAGAACAACTTCATTCTTTATTGAAAATACTATTCAATTAAATGCGGGTTACTTTGGAATTAATCTTAGGTTTTCAGATCATGATTCGTATGGCACAAATCAATCTTGGAATATAGGCTATAAAAGAGTTTTAAACCGACAATGGTTATTTAGATTGAATGGTGGTTCAGCCTTTAGGTCTCCTAATAGTTCTGAATTATATGGCTACGGCTCAAATTTATATCTAAAACCAGAAATCTCTTTGGGCCAAGAAGTGGCTTTAGAAAAAATAGTTAACAATTCAACTATTAGTCTAGTGGCCTTTAACAATAAGATTAAAGACCTTATCAACTTTGATTTTAATGAAAGTATTTTAAAAAATATTTTACAAAGTACTAACCAAGGTTTTGAAGTAAGGTATAGGTGGAATAATAGAGCCATCAATGGCAGGCTTTTATTGAGGTATCAGAACCCAAAAGACTATTTAGGATTACAACTTTTGAGAAGATCTAAGCACTCATTTAGTGCTAATGTCTATAGAGACTTTAGTTTAGGAACCTTAAATCTAAATATCTCAGCTTTTGGTAAGAAGAGAGATTTTAGTAATCTACCTTTACCAAAATATCATTTATTTCACCTTTCCTTTGCGGCGCAAATCTCTAACCAAATGGAAATTACAATGAGGCTAGAAAATCTTTTTGATAAAGAATATTTTACTGCTTCGGGGTACAACGGATATTATCAAAACCAAGGGAGGTCATTGTGGTTAAATGCCACCTATGAAATTCTAGACTAGTTATGGCTAAACGTATTACAAAAGTAACCACCAAACGTGGTGATGACGGCAGCACTGGAATGGCTGATGGCACAAGGATTCAGAAGTCAGATCTATTGATACAAGCTATAGGAGAGCTAGACGAACTAAATTCATGGATGGGGTTTTTGTGTTCTCTAGATGAACTCAGTGAACATAAGAAATATTTACAAAACATTCAAAATCGCCTTTTTGATATTGGCGGAATCCTCACAACCAAATCTGAAGCGCCATTACAAAAAAAACACTTGCTCAGTTTAGAGAAAAAGACCAATAGCTTAAATCGTAAACTACCTGATTTAGATAACTTTATACTTCCCGGAGGAAGCAACGGGTCATCATTCACTCACATTGTTAGAACAGTATGCCGACGTGCTGAAAGATCTCTCATAACAGCTAAAGAATCCGAAAAAATAGAAGAGAGTTGTCTTATCTATATAAACAGACTCTCAGACTTCCTTTTTGTTTTAGCTCGAAAAGTTAATTTAGATTCAGGAAATAAAGAATTGCTTTGGAAACAAGAGTGATTAATCTAAAGATTCTTTATACCTACTCCAATCAAAAGACTCACCCGGATCCGTTTTTCTAGTAGGAGCTATATCGCTATGCCCCACTATTCTTTCTGTAGATATTCCAGGATAGTTCTCCATTAAACAATTAGTTATATTAATTAGAGAAAGGTACTGTTTATCAGAATAAGGTTCTGTATCCGTCCCTTCTAGCTCTATACCAATGGAGAAGTCATTACATTCTTTTAGCCCTTCAAACTCAGAGACCCCTGCATGCCAGGCCTTCTTGTTAAGATCTACAAATTGTATTAACTTGCCCTCTCGATCTAGAAACAAGTGGCTAGACACTTGAAGGTCAGCTATTTCTTCAAAAAAAGGATGCTTGGATGTATCTAACTTATTTAGAAAAAAATCTATAACGTAAGGGCCTCCAAATTCACCCGGAGGAAGACTAATATTATGAATTACTAAGAGAGAAGGCTCTACTTCTTCTGGTCTATCAGAGAAATTGGGAGATTGTATAAACTCAGCTTGATCTACACGATGATCGGTTATGGTAAACAAAGAAACCCCTAATGTCTTTTCCTCTCTTTATGCATTGTGGGAGGCTTTCCCTTCCACATATTGTCCTTATACTTTCGCGTGTCGTCTTTCTTTCTTTGAGACGAGTTCATAAGCTCTCTTCTATCCAAAATTTCATCTGAATTTTTATCCAGAGCAGAAAATCTCTTTTGCACAGGGGAAATAAATTCTGCCTTAGAAATCTTATTATTAGAGTTTAAATCTAGTTTTTGGAATTTAAGATCTTTAGCTACTTTTGGACCTACCTCTCTGCCCTTAGAAAGTTCTTCAGAATTTAAATACCCATCTTCATTTTTATCTAAAGTCTTAAAAATGGCCTCGCCTATTTCTTTCCTTTCTTCAGGTGGTGGTCCTTTAGGTGGCCCTCTTCTTTTAGGCCTATGTCTTGGTTCAGGTGGACGCCCCTTTGATCCAATAATAAATTCGTTTTGATCTATCTTTTGATCGTCATTTCTGTCTAGCCTGTCAGCTTTTCTAGAAAGCATTTTTTGTTTTTTTAGACTTTCATCAACATCCATTTCTCGTCTTGTAATACTTCCATCAGAGTTTTTGTCTAAAAAAGAGAACATTCTTTCGCTACGAGAACTAAATTCTGAAAAACTGATAACTCCATTTCTATCCTTATCCATAAACATTAAGTTTTTATTCTTCTTGCCTGGTTCAGCCTGCATGCTAAAAGACAAAGAAAAAAGGAGCCCTACAGCTACTAAATAATTAATTTTTTTCATTTTTTTCCTCATTTTTTCTATGGACTATAAACAAACTCAATAGTTCAAAACTTTAATTTCTTAATTCTTTTGGTAATTTAAAGAAAATTCCTTCATCTTGTCTATCTTCTCCTTTTTTTATGTCAATGTCGAAGTTTTGCGACAATGTGTCTAATAATTCTTCCACTAAATGCTCAGGCGCTGATGCACCTGAAGTGATTCCTAAGACTTTCTTTTCATCAAACCAGTCTAAATTTAGATCTGCAGAATTATCTATAAGATGGGACTCTACTCCAGATCTTTCTGCTATTTCTCTTAACCTATTGGAATTTGAGCTGTTTTTTGAACCTATCACTAATATGAGATCACATTCCAAAGCAAGTTGTTTGACTGCGTCTTGTCTATTTTGTGTTGCGTAACAAATATCATCTTTACGAGGGCCTGTGATAGAAGGAAATCTTTTTTGAAGAACTTTAATAATTTCTTGAGTGTCATCTACTGAGAGAGTGGTTTGCGTTACAAAAGATATATTATCAGGGTCTTGAATCTCGATTTGCTTTGCTTCCTGAATAGACTGAACTAGATAGATCTTACCACCGCTTGAAGTGTTGTACTGGCCCATTGTGCCCTCAACTTCAGGATGATTTTTATGTCCTATCAAAATACAATCTCGGCCTGCCCTAGCGTGAAGTTCAACTTCTGAATGTACTTTACTTACCAAAGGACAAGTGGCATCAAAAATACTTAATTCATTTGTATTGGATTGGTCTTGTACTTCTTTTGAAACTCCATGTGCACTGTAAATTACTGTAGCACCAGAAGGAATTTCAGAAATCTCTTCAACAAAGATTGCGCCCAATTCTCTTAATTCATCCACCACTGTTTGGTTGTGTACGACTTCGTGTTTTACGTACACAGGCGAACCATTTTGTTCTAAGACTTTATTGACTATTTCTATGGCTCGACCGACTCCGGCACAGAACCCCCTTGGATTGGCTAAAATTACTTTCATGTTTTAGTCCTTTCAATAAAAAAGTAATAGCTGAGATAAAGTATTATTCCCACGGTAATGTAACTGTCGGCCAAGTTAAAAACATAAAAAGAGTAATTCTGATAAAAAACATGAACAAAATCCACAACATAACCAAGGAACGCTCGGTCAACTAAGTTCCCTAATCCTCCTGAAATAATAAGGATAAGAGACATTAACTCAAGTTTATGTTCTGGTGTTTTCTTATATATTAGGAATAACAAGTATCCCAGAATACCTGAAATCGCAATGACCAAGAACCAGCGCCCCATATACCCTCCTTCATCAAAAATACTGAATGCGATTCCTGCATTATGAATCAGGGTAAAGTTAAGAAAAGGCAGTAAATTTAATGATTCACCTAAAGATAGATAAGAGGAAATCAGAATCTTAGAGATTTGATCCAGAACAACCAAGAGAATGATTAAAAGGGTTATTGAGGTTGTTTTCATAATTAAGCAAAGAGCCTGTCCTCCCCTTCACCATCAATGTTATCTAAGCATCGATTGCATAAAGTAGGATGGTCTTTTATTGAACCAACTTCGGGTCTGCTGTGCCAGCATCTTTCGCATTTCTGTTGTTGTGTTTTAGAAATCTTAATTCTTAACCCTTCAATTTCTGTTTCTTCGCCTTCACCATTTTCAGATAAAACCTTTGCTTCAGAGGTAATAAACACAAATCTTAATTCCCCTGAAAATTTATTAAGGATTTTTTCCAAGTCACTGGAGCATAGCAATTCAATTTCAGCTTCTAACGCTGAACCAATTACCCCATTATTTCTTGCAGCTTCGATAACCTTATTTACCTCAGATCTAATATTAAGTACCTCCAGCCAATCGCTTTCAGTAATGTTTCCTTCAGAGGAACAAATCCAGTCTTCATACCATTCTGATAAATGAACGGATTCAAGATCTTTATGATACAAACGCCAAGTTTCTTCGGCAGTAAAGCTTAAAATGGGAGATACCCATCTTACTAATGCCTCTAGAATCTGAAACAAAATTGTCTGAGAAGATCTTCTTGCCAAGGATTCTTTATTACATGTATATAAACGATCTTTGAGTATGTCCAAATAGAACCCGCCTAAATCATTCGAACAAAAATTATGGATTTTGTTGAAGGCAGTGTGAAATTGATAATTTTTATAATCCTCTATTAATTCTTTTTGAAGATTTTGGGTTTTTAATTCCATAAAACGGTCTATTTCAGTTAACTCTTTTTCTTTTACCCGTTTATCTAAGTCAAAATCATGCAAATTTCCTAGTAAAAATCTTAGGGTATTTCTGATTCTTCTGTAGGTGTCTGAAACACCTTGTAATCGGTTTTCCGATATAACCATTTCATTTCTATAGTCAGTTGAAGCTATCCAGGCTCTTAGAATATCTGCGCCTCTGGAATTCCAGATTTCTTGGGGCGAAATGGTATTTCCTAAAGATTTAGACATTTTTGCTCCATCTGCATCAATTACAAAACCATGAGTTAATACTCCCTTGTAGGGAGGACCGCCATTCATTGCTATGCTGGTTAATAAAGATGATTGAAACCATCCTCGATGTTGGTCAGAGCCTTCTAAATAAAGATCAGCTGGAAATTGCAAGTTTGAATTATTCAATACACAAGCATGAGTGACTCCAGAATCAAACCAAACATCTAAAATATCAGTGATTTTCTCATAAGATTCTGGATCTTTAATCAGGTCCTCTATTTTTACTTCATACCAGTACTCTAATCCCTGTTCTTCAATATTTTTAGCAATTTGCTCGATTAATTTGTCAGTTTCAGGGTGGACTTCTCTAGTTTCTTTATGAATTAAAAGTGGAATTGGAACTCCCCAGGCTCTTTGTCTAGAAATACACCAGTCAGGCCTTTCTAACATGCTGGCCATTCTGGTTTCTCCCCAAGAGGGCTCCCAATTTACTTTGGAAATGGCTTCCTTGGCTTTATCAAGTAAAGATCCTTCACTCATACCTATGAACCATTGTGGAGTTGCCCTAAACATTAGGGGTGTTTTATGCCTCCAGCAATGAGGGTAACTATGTTCGTAATCAGCCTGGCCTAAAAGAGTTCCTTTTTCGTTCAAAACTTCGATTATTTTTTCATTGGCTTTAAATGCAAACAACCCACCCACATGTTCTTCATCTGCATTAAAAGTACCATTGTTTTTTACTGGATTAAGAATTTCTAAGTTGTACTCTTTGGCAACTGTATAATCTTCTAACCCATGACCCGGCGAAGTATGCACTACCCCTGTCCCTACTTCTGTTGTGACATGATCACCCAATACAAATTTTGAGATTCTCTCTAAGTAGGGGTGCTTGGCATCTACATTTTCTAATCTCTTTCCCTTACAAGAGCCTAGAACTATAGAATCTTTAACTTCAATTCTTTCAAGTGTTGTTTCTACTAGATCTTTACCAATAATCAGACAAATTTCCTTAGAATCCTTGGTTACCTGAACTAAACAATAATCAAAGTCAGCATTTACTGTTAAAGCAACATTACCTGGGACAGTCCAAGGTGTTGTTGTCCAGCTTGCGACATAAACAGGCATATCTATTTGTTGATCAAAAATTTTGCTGGCTGTTTTATTGTCTAGTGGAAAAGCAAAGTCTATTGAAGGGGAAATCTTATCTTCATACTCCACCTCTGCTTCAGCCAAAGCTGATCCACAGTCGACACACCAATGGACTGGTTTGTCACCTCTTTTGACATACCCTTTAGAGATAATTTTTCCCAATGAACGGACAATCCTAGCTTCAAATTTGTTGTCCATTGTTAAATATGGATGTTCCCAATCACCTAGAACACCTAATCTCTTAAATTCACCTTTTTGAATTTCAATCTGCTCTTTAGCGTAATTCCTGCAAGACTCCCTAAACTCTTTAGCCGTTACTTTATCGCCAACTTTTCCTAGCTTCTTTTCAACATTTAATTCAATGGGAAGACCATGACAATCCCACCCAGGTATGTAAGGAGAGTACTTTCCACTAAGAGTTTGTGATTTAACTACTATGTCTTTGAGGGTTTTATTGACTGCATGACCTGTATGAATTGCTCCATTAGCATAAGGAGGACCATCATGAAGAATAAATTTTTCCTTTCCTTGTCCCTTTTCCTTTAATTTTTTATATAGATCTATCTCCTCCCAATACTTTAATAATTCTGGCTCCTTATTAGGTAGATTAGCTTTCATTGCCAACTCTGTTTTGGGCAAATTAAGAGTGTCTTTATAGTCTTTCATGATAGATTTTTTGCACTTTATACGAAATAACTCTCAGCTGTAGAAATATCTTTAAAAATCTGCTTTTTTAGGGCCTCTAAATTTTCAAATTTCTTTTCATCCCTTACTTTCTTCAAAAATTCTACTGTTAATCGTTTGCCATAAATATTTTCTGAAAAATTTAATAGGTGAACTTCTAAAACTGGGGACTCTCCACCTACTGTAGGCCTTGTGCCCATGTTAGCTATTCCGTTCAGCTCTCTACCATTGAGTAATGCCTTAACTATATAGACTCCTGATATGGGCAATTTATTCTTAGGAAGCCATAAATTTGCTGTAGGAATACCTAGTTGCACACCTAACTGATTACCATAAACTACCTTTCCTGAATAAGTAAAAGGCCTGCCTAGCAATTTACTTGCCAATTCAAAATCATTTATTGTTAAAGCTTCTCTTATTCGAGTACTACTCACCCTTTCGCCTTGTATTTCATAGGTTTCAGTATTAGAAACTTCTATGCCATTTTCAGAACCCCACTCTTTTAGCAGAGTAAAGTCGCCTTCCCTATTTGCTCCAAACCTAAAATCATCTCCAATTATTAATTTTTTAATACTGAGCCTTAACAAAATTTTGTTTAAGAAGTCTTCAGGCGTCATAGACCTTAACTGATTATTAAATTTAAGAAAGAAAGCAAACTCGACATTGAGCTCTTTCATCTTTCTTACCTTTTCCTGCCACGGAAATATTCTTGGTGGTTTTGAAGTTTCTAATCCAGCCGCTTCTGCAAAAAACTCTTGAGCATGCGGTTCAGTAAAGATAATTAACTTCTTTAAATTATTTTTCTGAGCTTCTTGTTCCATGAACTTTAGTATTTGTTGATGCCCAAGATGAAGTCCATCGAAGTTTCCTATAGTTGCAACTGTGGAGATTTCAGAAAACTTAGATCTGTATAGTTCTATGTTTCTTATTCCTCTAATCAAGTACATCACTAACCTTTTAAATGAGTCAGTCTAAGCCCTAAAAGCCATAGCATGGCAAGATACCCAGCTACGGCACTTATAATTACAAGAAAGAGCCTAATAAAGCGTTCTACTTGTTCTAACTCTCGCCATGCAAAAGTCTCTATATTCGTAAAGTGCACTATTAAAGCCATCAATAAACATGCGATTACTATTCTTCCAAAAAAAACTATCCATCCTTTCTGAACTTCATAGATCTTATTTTTTAATAAGATGAACAACAATATCGAAATACTGAAATACGCTGCAATGGAACTTGCCATGGCCAGACCGACATGATTTAGGCCTAAGTAAAAGGCTAACAGCCAGGCTAAAAAAGCATTAACAATCATTGAAGCTAGTGCAACTTTTAAAGGGGTCTGGGGGTCCTGACGAGCAAAAAAACTGGGGGTTAGAACCTTTATTAACATAAAAGCTATGAGTCCTAATGCCAGAGCAATTAAACTATAAGAAGCCTGAGTAGTATCAGTTGCCAAGAACTCTCCTCTTTCAAATAGAGTAAGGATAATAGGTTCTGATAAGAGTACTAAGCCTAAGATCGAAGGAATTGCTATTAACATGACTAATCTTAAAGACCAGTCCATTGTTTTTGAGAATCCATCTTGATCTGAATTTTGATGAAGTGAAGATAACTTAGGCAATATAACGGTACCTATTGCAATAGCAAAAATGCCCAAAGGCAACTGCATTAATCTGTCCGATACATAAAGCCATGTGGGGCTGCCTGTGGGTAAAAAAGATGCCAATATTGTATCTACTAGCATATTTAATTGACTGACGCCACCAGCAATAACTCCTGGAATCATCAAATAAAGCACTTTTCTGACTCCAGGATGATTTAGATTAAAGGAGAAGGAAGGAAATAACTTTAGTTTAAGTAAAGGGTAGATCTGTATCAAAAGCTGAATGCAACCTGCAGCAAACATCCCCCAAGCTATGGCATAAATAGGCACTTCATAGAGAGGGGCAATCCATACAGCTGTTACCACTAACGTCAGGTTGTAGAAAACAGGTGTTAATGCCGGTACTGAAAATTTTCCATAAGTATTCATTATGGAACCAGAAAAGGCCACTAAAGAGACAAACAGCAGATACGGAAAGGTTATCCTTAAAATATCAGTTGCCAATTCATTTTTGATAGGCTCGGAGTAAAATCCTGGTGCAAAAATAAAGATAAAGGCAGGTGTTAAAAGGAGCACAATTAGAGTTAGTAAAAATAATGCTGAAGAGAGAACACCAAAAACGTTATTAACTAAAACTTTTACTTCAGATTCATCACTATTTTCTTTGTACTCAGACAGAACTGGTACAAAAGCTTGGTTAAATGCTCCTTCAGCAAAAATTCTACGAAAAACATTGGGTATTTTGGTTATAACTACATAAGCATCTAAAGCAACCCCAGCCCCTAAAAGAGAAGTGAATACAATGTCCCTCACCAAACCCAAAACTCGGGAAAGGAAAGTCCACAAGCTAACAATGCTAGAACTAGCTAGTAATTTGATAGGGTTTCGATTTGTTTGCGTTTCTTGTTTTTCTGAATTCAGCTTCAATCCTCTTCTAAATTTTTCGGTTCTAAATCTAAAGAAACAGAATTAATGCAATATCTAAGGCCTGTCGGTTGAGGACCATCAGGAAACACGTGACCTAAATGAGCTTGGCAATTTTGGCAATGTACTTCAATTCTTTTCATGCCCAAGGTTAGATCTTCTTGAGTTTCAACACTTTCCTCTGAGGCCGGTTCCCAAAAACTTGGCCATCCAGTTCCCGAATCAAATTTGCTGGAAGAACTGAAGAGTTCCACACCACAACAAACGCAATTATAGGAACCTTCTGTTTTGGTGTCGTTGTATTTACCACTAAAGGCAGGCTCAGTGCCATGATCTTGAGTTACATAACGCTGTTCAGGTGTTAAATCGTTAGATTCTTTTTCATTAGACATAGAA
>LUMJ01000213.1_pt1 | contig 49810 bp, 39 predicted proteins | sample 729631 | NCBI WGS metagenome assembly LUMJ01 (sample SAMN03860266, study PRJNA289734) | marine metagenome | biome: seawater column; feature: ocean; material: water; isolation source: Red Sea water column Station 22 - depth 500m | place: Saudi Arabia: Red Sea | collected 2011-10-15 | depth 500 m
TTTTCTGCTAAGCGTTTAACGCGCACACGAAATACAAGGGAGATAACCCATGAGCGATACGTTAATAGAACTATCGCGGTGGCAATTTGCATTAACTGCAATGTTCCACTTTATATTTGTACCCTTAACTTTGGGGCTTAGTTTCTTACTTGCCATTATGGAATCGGTATACGTAATGACGGGTAAAGAAATTTATAAGCAGATGACCCAGTTCTGGGGAAAGCTGTTTGGAATTAACTTTGCCATTGGTGTAGCCACAGGCTTAACCATGGAATTCCAGTTTGGAATGAACTGGTCGTATTATTCTCACTACGTAGGCGATATCTTCGGCGCGCCACTTGCCATCGAAGGCCTAATGGCCTTTTTCCTGGAATCTACCTTTGTGGGGTTGTTCTTCTTTGGCTGGGACAAAATGTCAAAGGTGAAGCATCTTATGGCGACTTGGCTGGTGGCCATTGGTTCAAACTTCTCTGCACTGTGGATCCTGATTGCCAACGGCTGGATGCAATACCCGGTAGGTGCTGAATTTAATTTTGAAGCCATGCGTATGGAAATGACCAGCTTTGCTGAGGTTATTTTTAACCCCGTAGCACAGGTCAAATTTGTTCACACTGTGTCAGCAGGCTATGTTACCGGCGCAATGTTTGTGTTGGCAATTTCAAGCTATTACTTACTTAATCACAAGCACATCGCCTTTGCGCGCCGTTCGTTTGCCATTGCTGCTAGCTTTGGCTTGGCCTCAACGCTTTCAGTGATTGTGCTGGGTGATGAAAGTGGTTACGAACTTGGTGATGTACAAAAAGTGAAGCTGGCAGCGGTTGAAGCTGAGTACGAAACCCATCCTGCACCTGCGCCGTTTACCGTGTTTGGTATTCCAAACGACGACAAGCAGGAAACCGAGTACGCCCTTCAGATTCCATGGGCGATGGGCATAATCGCTACCCGCTCGTTAACTGAAGAAGTGAAAGGCATTAAGGATCTTAAAGAAGATAACCGCGAGCGTATTTTAAGCGGAATTAAAGCTTATGAAGTGCTTGATGATGTAAGAAATGGCACCGCGACAGCTGAACAGCGTGCTGCATTCGATGCAAATAAAGATAGTTTAGGCTATGCCATGCTGCTAGAGCCTTTTACTGAGAACGTTTCAAATCCTTCTGATGCCGCGCTTCAACAGGCTGTAGATTACAGCATTCCGCCAGTTGCTCCTTTGTTTTGGAGTTTCCGTTTGATGGTTGCGGCTGGCTTTATCATGCTTGCGCTATTTGTGTGTGCCTTTTACTACAGCACTAAGCACAAAATTACTAAGCCACGTTGGCTATTAAAAAGCGCGCTCTACGGCTTGCCGCTTCCTTGGATTGCTTGTGAGGCTGGCTGGTTTGTCGCTGAATATGGCCGCCAACCATGGTCAATTGCAGAGGTGCTTCCGGTGCATACGTCTGTTTCAAACCTCGCGGTAAGCGATGTGGTAATAACCCTTGTGGCCTACAGCGCCTTCTACACCGGCATGTTCATTATCGGTTTTTACTTAATGAAGAAGTTTGCCAAAAAAGGGCCGGTTCCCCCTGCAGATAAGCAGCCTGAGACTGAATTTGATCTTATTGACCTTGATGAGCAAGGAGCAAAAGCATGATTGATTATGAACTACTAAGAGTCATTTGGTGGTGCTTGGTTGGCGTTCTGCTAATTGGCTTCGCGGTTACTGATGGCTTCGATTTGGGCGTTGGAGCTCTGCTCACGCTTATTGGTAAAAATGACAAAGAACGTCGCGTAATGATAAACACGGTAGGCCCGCACTGGGATGGCAACCAAGTTTGGTTTATCACCGCAGGTGGCGCTATTTTCGCTGCGTGGCCGATTATTTACGCCACTGCGTTTTCTGGGTTTTACCTAGCATTGGCCCTTACCTTAATCGCCCTTTGGATGCGCCCGATAGGCTTTGACTACCGCAGTAAACTACCAATCCCCCAGTGGCGTAAAGCGTGGGATTGGGCGCTATTTGCTGGCGGTATTATCCCAGCCCTTATCTTTGGTGTGGCGTTTGGTAACCTGCTGTTGGGCGTACCGTTTGAAATGGATAGCACGCTTAAATCAACCTATACAGGCTCGTTCTTTGGCCTTTTAACACCGTTTGCGCTGGTGGCAGGACTGCTTTCAGTGGCTATGTTGCTGAACCACGGTGCAACCTGGCTACAAATGAAAACCGATGGCTTTATTGAAGTTCGCGCACGTGCAGTATCGGTTGTGTTAAGCCTGACTGGTGTAACGCTATTTGTACTTGCAGGTCTGTGGGTAGCATTTGGATTAGATGGCTTCGTGATTACCTCGGCAGTTGATACCATTGCTACGTCAAATCCACTTAAGAAAGAGGTTGCCATTGAAGCTGGAGCTTGGATGAGCAACTACAGCAAATACCCCTTTATGATTGCAGCACCTGTGCTGGGCATTATTGCGGGTTTGGCCTGTGCGCTTTTCTCTAAGAAGGGTAATGCAGGTATGGCGTTTGTATCGAGTGCGCTATTTATAGCAGGTGTCATTTTAACGGCAGGCTTTTCAATGTTCCCATTCCTAATGCCAAGCATCACTATGCCAGAGGCGAGCTTAACGGTTTGGGACGCTACGTCTAGCCATATGACGCTCAACGTAATGTTTATCGTTGCCTGTATCTTTGTGCCTATTGTACTTAGCTACACGGCTTATAGCTTTTACGTAATGCGCGGGCGTATTAAAAATGAAGACCTTGACCAGTCTCACACCATTTATTAAGGAGAACGCTATGTGGTATTTCGCTTGGATTTTAGGAGTTTTACTGGCGTGCTCTTTTGGCATTATCAACGCCATGTGGTTGGAGTCGACGGAAAATATGGATAGACCCGAAGACCAAGAGTAGAAGCGGAGGTAGGCTGGCCGCCAGAGTTGAACCCGTCCTTGGAGGCTCTTCAGCAGCGTCCCTGCTGCTGAAGGTTTGAAAACGGGTGAACACCGAGTCATCAGTTTAGTTGGCAGGTGTTGGAGCGTTCTTGCAGCCAGCCCACCACCACTTCGAAAAGAATGAAAAAGAAATGCGAGATTTGCTCTCGTTACTAAGTAACGAAAAAGATGAGTCAAAACCACAGTGATCAAAGAAAAAGTTCCCAACCGGCAAACGCTCAACGCGTGGTCCAATAAGATAGATAAGGCGCAGTCGCTTGGCTTGCGCACCTCTCTTACGGTCCAAGTAATGGTTAAGTGTTTGTCGCTTTTTTCTTTGATTATTGGGTTCTATTATTTTTCACATATTGCTCATGACTGGGTAGTAAACCAGACTCCTGCAACAGCGAGTGATGTCACAGGACTTGCCGTTTCTCTGGGGCTTAGCTGGCTGCTACAAGGCGCATTCAATGCCTTATCTTGTAGGGCAAGAATGCAGGTGTTAAACAAGCTTGAACAGCACCTACAACACGTATTCATTGAGCGTCAACATGCGCTTATTCGACAGCACTCGGTTTACTATTGGCAAACGTTGTGGCTACAGCACTTACAGGCTTTTGCTGACTGGGCACTTGAATATCGAGTGCAGCAATTGATTGCAGTTGTTGTCCCATTATTTGCTTTAGCCGTTATCTTTTATGTGAACCCCGTTATAGGGATTGGCCTACTGCTTACATTGCCAGTAGTGCCACTTTTTATGATTATTGTGGGTAAAGGGGCGGCAGCCCTTCATCGAAAGCACTTTATCGCCCTTGAACGCTTGGGAAGTTTATTTACTGATAGGATAGCTGCATTGCCTATATTGACTAGCTATCAGGCGCATCAAAAACAAACTGCCCTGCTTAAAGATGCCAGTGAAAACTTGAATGCGCGTACTATGAAAGTAGTGAGCGTAGCCTTTTTGTCCAACAGCGTGCTCGACTTCTTCGCAACACTCGCGGTTGCACTTACGGCAGTATTTATTGGTTTTTCACTGTTAGGTGAATTGAGTATTGGGCCGGAAATAACGCTCCAGCAAGGCTTATGGATATTGCTGACCGTACCTTTGCTGCTAAGTGAAATGAAAAAGTTGGGGCAGGTATATCATCAAAAAGCGCAAGCAGAAGCCGCCAAAGCTGAACTTGCTCCCTTATTCTCGCGCTTCACACAAAATCTTGATGGTAGTGCAATGAACCCGGTCAACGCTGACACAACCCACCATTATTCATCAGAACACAAGGTATTGCTTTCGGCTAATAACCTTAAGGTTTTTGACATAAACGCCCAGCAACCTCGCTTGCCGAGCGGTAAGGATAAATCGGCTGTTGATGATACTCCTGCACTCTTGCACGCTGAATCCCTTGTAGTATTAAAGGGCGATAAAATACTCATTAGCGGGCGCTCTGGTTCGGGTAAAACACTATTATTAGAAGCCTTAGGCGGTCAAAGACCTAGCACACATACATTCAGTGAACCGGTAATTTGGATTACCCAGCACCCCGTGATTACGCCAGGTACCGTGCGTGAAAATTTGTGTTTAAACGACAGCTATACAGACGACGCGCTTATGAAAGCGCTAGAAGCAGTAGAGCTTGACGCGTGGCTGTCGTTATTGCCTTGCGGGCTTGATACGGTAATGACTGATTATCCGCTGCTTTCAGGTGGAGAAGCGCAAAGGCTGTCGCTAGCGAGAGCGCTGTTGCGCAAAGACAGTATATGGTTGCTTGATGAACCCACGGCCCATTTACCTGATGCTCAGCACACAAGATTGGCGCAGTTAATTGAACGTTTGGGTAAAGATAAAACACTGATTTGGGCTTCTCACAAAGCACTCCCTGCAAACTGGTTTAACCGCTTTTGGACGGTATCGCGAAGCACGCCCGAACAAGACGTTCTCTTAAAGTCAAAGGCAGGACTAAAAAGCAAGCTGGGCGCAAAACATGAAGGGCACCAACAAGGTTGTAGTAGCGTTGTAGAAACAAGTTTCAAGACGAATGCCAATCAAAAGGAGTGTGGCCTTGATGAAAAGTAAACCGGCTTACCTCACGCTGCTGCTTGCTCTTTTACATGGTATGGCAGGAATAACTATTCTTGTTATTTCTTCGTGGTTTATTGCTATCAGCGCTATTGCACCTGTAGGTTTTAACTACGTTATTCCGGCGGTGGTAATTCGCGCGCTAGCGCTACTTCGCATAGCATCTGGGTATGCCAGTATGTGGGTGGGGCACAACGATTTACTTGCGCGTATCGCAGGTGTGCGACTACGTGTTTTTAGGCAACTTGAAAACAATAAAATTACCGACAAAGCCTTCACCACAGAAGCGTTAGCACAGCATACCGAAGAGCTTGCCAGCCGTTGGATTGCATGGATAGCTCCGCTTTCTAACATCACATTTATATTCACAAATCTTTGCGTTGTTGCAGTATGGTTTAACCTTCCCGGCACCTCGTTTTTAATTACGCTTTTTGCTATTTGGTTAGTGGCAGTGGTGGTACAAGGCTTAGGTGCACTAAATATTGCCAAACGAGTAACGAAAGAAAATAAGGCATTTCGCCAGCAATCAGCCGACTTTCTTAACTGCAGCGCTATATGGCACTTAAATAAAGCAATGAACGACATGCCAAAGGAAGAGGGAAGGCATGTGATCAATAGCGCTCCGACTGCTCATAGTGTTTGGCAACAACAAACTGCGCAGAAAGACAAAGCGCAACGCGCGAATTGGTGGTTTCAGGGAGCTGCATTTTCTACCGTTGTATTAGTCATGTCGGGCGTATTGAGCTCGCCATCTGAGGTATCGTATATGCCCATCGCTATTATAGTACCTATGATACTTCTGGCTGCCCCTGATTGGGCTGGCGCGGCGTTTCACTGTATCTCCAGGTTTGCACAGCACAAACAAAGCGTGAAGGCCCTTAAAAGTCTCAAGACCACACCCATTCAAGTAATCGAAAATACCGAACTACAGCATTCACTTACATTGTTTGATTTTGCAGCTAAAAACAGGCGTCTACCCTTAGTGAGCGCAACATTTCCAGCCGTAGGGATCGTCTCTATATCCGGGGCCTCAGGCTGTGGTAAGTCATCCTTGCTTCAGTCAATTGCTGGAGTGCTGCCATCTACAGGCATTAAAGAGGTAGATGGCATGCGTTTACCCGATGGCTTAATTACAAACTGGCGCTATGTGGAACAAGAGCCAATAGTACTTTCTGGCAGTGTCTCATCAAATTTAGATCCTGCCGGAATGGGTATTCCCGTTGATGACATGACTAATCTGTTGGCTCAATTAGGGCTAGAGGCACTGTTGCCGTTATCTATGTGGGTTGGCAAGGCGGGAAGGGCGCTTTCTGGTGGAGAGCGCAAGCGGCTTGCGTTAGCGCGCGCTATTTTATCTCACGCCAATGTGTTGCTTGTTGATGAACCCTTCGAGGGCTTGGATGTGCCTACTCAGCATAAAGTGTGTGATGTATTAAATCGCTACGCTGCCAACCACCTCATCCTTGTTGCTTCTCACGTTACGCCAAGCACATTGAATGTGTCATCAACACTATCACTAGGTGAAGGGAGTGTTGGTAACCTGAGTAAAGGTCAGCGCCTTAACATGGTCACTTGAACATCAGAGCTGTTTTAAATTATGCACATTGCTCAAATTCTTCCGTGATTTCTTCCAGCGTTCTTCCTTTTGTTTCTGGGAAGAACTTAGCAACTAATATCAGGCTGACTAAGGCAAACCCGCCGTAGATTGCGAAAGTGGCCGCGGCTCCCAAATTAGCCAACTCCCAAGGAAAGATAACTTGAACAAGAAAGCTGGTGAGTGAATTCACCATGCCAACTAATGAAATAGCCAAAGCGCGGGTTTGATTCGGAAAAATTTCAGCAAGCATTGCCCACATTACAGGGCCAAGAGACATCGCAAACGAAGCAACAAACGCAATAATGCCAAACAAAAGCGCGCGCTTAAACTCGACGTCTGAATAATAAGTATCGTTGCTTAATGATGTTAGCTTTATTGCCACACTCGGCGCGTCTAGCTGTATTTCGCTTATGGCGGTTTGCTGCACTTGGTACGTTGCTTGTTTAAAGCCATAGGTACAAATAGACATGCTGATCACTACGCCAGTTAAGCCAATCAGTAGCAGCGGTTTTCTTCCCCATCTATCAATGGTCAGCATAGCGACTACGGTAAATGCTACGTTAACTAAGCCAATCCATACAGCCTGCATAAATGCCGCATTGGTACCTACACCGCTTTGTTCAAAAATAGTGGGCGCGTAAAAAAAGATAACGTTAATGCCGGTAATTTGCTGTGCAATGGCAATGATAATGCCCACCATTAACGGAAATCGCATGGCTTTTGCTTTTAGAAAGCCGAGCCGCTCGCGAAAAGGCCACGACTTTTCTTTAAGTGAAGACGCTATATCTTCAACAAGAGCGCTGGCTTGGGCTTTGTCGAACAAGCGATTTATTACCTGCTCCGCCTCTTTGTTCTGGCCTTTCAATACCAGCCACCTGGGGCTACGTGGAATAGTAAACAGTAAACCAAACCATAGTGCTGCGGGGATAACCTCCAAGCCCAGCATGTAGCGCCACAAATGCGTATCTATACCCCATTCAGCAACCCAACCTGCACCGCTGTTACTCAGCTGCAACAGGTAATAGTTGGTGAAATAGGATAGGGCGAAGCCAAATACAATGTTTAGCTGGTTCACCGACACCATTTTGCCTCGGTTTTCAGGGGCGCTTATTTCCGAGATATACAGCGGGGCAATGATCAGCGAACAAAAGGCAATGCCGCCAATAAAGCGAGAGAGCACTAATAGTTCGAAGTTAGGGGCTAAGGCAGAGCCGACAGAAGAAAGCAGGTAAAGGAAAGCGACAAGAATCAGTGCTTTGCGTCTGCCAATAGCGTCGCTAACGCCGCCTGCAAATAGCATGGCTATAAGCGCACCTAGTGTCGGTGAGCTTACGACGAAGCCTTGCTGCCAGTCGCTCAGGTTAAATTCGGCATCGATAAAGCCATTGGCTCCTGCTATCACACTGGCATCAAAGCCAAAAATGAACCCTCCAAGAGAGACAATGAGTGTGTAATACAGCGACGGAGACAGGGCTTTATTCATTTTATAATTTGCCTAATGTGTCCCTATTTATTACTTCGGGTTCAAATAGGTGCTCAATAGGAATGGGGCTTTTTATGTCATAAACATGTTGTAGCACCCAATAAGCAGCCATTTCTCCCATAGCGTGAATAGGGTTATTAATGGTAGTGAGTTTTGGATAAAGGTAGCGCGAAAACAGCACATTATCGAATCCGATTATGGAAAGCTGCGAAGGGATATCAAAACCCGATTCTCGTGCAGCGGTCATTGCGCCAGACGCCATTTCGTCGTTAGCACATACCAAAGCTGTAAAATGAGGGAATGCCTTTTGAAGATGCTGCATACCTTCTTGGCCTGATGACTCGTGGAAATCGCCTTCAAAGACGCTCGTTTCATCAAAAGTTAGCCCTGCTTCTTGTAGCGCTCTTTTGTGACCTGCCAGACGATCGCTCGCATCCTTTTTAAATAGCGGGCCGCTAATGTACGCAATCTTTTTGTGGCCTGCATCAATAGCAGCTTTCGTTGCCATGTATCCGCCTCTTTCGTTGTCCACAACAAAGCAGTTTTCGTCGAGTTCTTCCACTTTACGGTTTATGACAACAACGGGGATTTTACTGTCTACTAATGTTTTTAAATACTCATCGGATACCGCTTCAGCGTGCAGAATTAACGCATCGCAACGGCGGCTTTTTAAAAATTCAATGGCTTCGTGTTCGCGTTTTTCATCCACGTGACCGGCGGTAATAATAACGTGCTTACCATTTTGTTTTAGCACATGTTCTACCGTACTCATCAGGTCGCCAAAGTAAGAGCCGTGAAGTTCTGATACGAGCAAACCTACGCTGTTAGTGCGGTTTGACGCAAGAGATTGAGCAATGGCATTGGGTTGATATCCCAACGACGCCATAGCATCCTCTACTTTTTTGCGGGTGCGTTCACTTACCTTCGCGTTGCCATTCATAACGCGAGAAACGGTAGCTAACGAAACACCAGCTGCCTCTGATACTTGGTAAATTGTTGCCATACGGTTTGGTACTTGTCCTTATTTGATACCGCTAATGTACCCATTTATCCGGCTCTTAACCAGTTCTGAATAAGCCAAAGCACTTTGTTTTAGCGTACGTTTTTGGGTTTCGTAGTCAACATAAACTATGCCGAAACGCTTTGAATAGCCCAGTGCCCACTCAAAGTTATCCATTAGGCTCCACGCAAAATATCCGCGTATATCTACGCCTTTTTCTATTGCCTCATTTACCGCATTTAAATGTGTGTGAAAGTAGGCGGTACGCCCGTCGTCTAACACTTCACCGTCTATGAGCTCATCATCCATTGCGGCTCCGTTTTCAGTAATATAAATAGGCGGTAAATCGTAGCGCTGGTGTAAATCAACAAGCAGTTCGGTAAAGGCATCTGGGGTAATTTCCCAGCCCATTGCGGTTAATTCGGTTGTGGCTGGTGGTACAATTTCAAACCAACCATTGCCATCGCTCTGATACACAGTGCGGGTGTAGTAATTAATGCCTAAGTAATCGATTGGTTGGCAAATAAGAGCCATATCACCGTCCAATATGTCAGGTTTTGCGTCGGCATCAAGCTTATCGATAATGTCTGGGTATTTACCTTCTATAATAGGCTTTAGGTACCATTGATTGTGGTAGTCATCGGCCAGCTTGGCGGCGTGAATGTCTTCCTGTGAATCACTTCTTGTATGGCAATTACTAAAGTTAAGTACGATACCGTTTTGGCTATTTGGACAAACTCGGTTAAGCACCTTCAACGCTAAACCGTGGGCAAGCAATAAATGGTGCGCTGCCTTTCGACCATTTGCCATGCCTGTCTTTCCAGGTGCATGAATGCCTGCCTCATAACCCAAATAGGCTGAACAAAATGGCTCATTTAATGTAGCGTAAGAGTGGACTTTTTCGCCCAACGCGTTTGCTACGGCTTCAGCATATTTTTCGAATTCATAGGCTGTATTGCGATTAAGCCAGCCACCGTTATCTTCAAGATGTTGCGGTAAATCCCAGTGATAAAGCGTCACGAACACTTTCATGCCGCGCTTGATAACTTCATTGACTAAGTTTACGTAAAAGCGCATGCCAACTTCGTTTACGCTACCGTCTTGTTTCATTACTCGCGGCCACGAAATAGATAGGCGGTAAGCGTCCACACCAATAGAGTCAATTAGCTCTACATCTTGTTTCCACAAATCAATGTGATTACATGCAATATCGCCATTAGTGGCGTCAGTAATTGCCCCTTTCTTTTCACAGAACGAGTCCCAGATACAATCCAATCTACCCTTACGGTCTCCCTCTATTTGGAAGCTCGATGTAGCCACACCAAACAAAAAGTCTTTCGACAACATCATTGAGTTGGATGGAAGGTTAATTTCTTGCATCGTGGAAATGTCCTGACTATAACAATTTCTTCATATTAACCCTGCGTTAGACAGAGCAAATAACATCATATTTACATTGAATTCGATTACGCTTCGTGTAATTATCTCTTCAATGTAAGCGCTTACAAAATTATTTGCAGTTGGATGTAAGCGCTTTCAAATGTAAATTTATCATTAAATAGAAAAATAGCAACAGAGGTTATTCGTGGACACACCAGTGCAGCCTAATATTTCAAGCGCCCAAGAGGCAGAGGCAAACGGTGGATACCGTTTTGCGCTTATCTCACTCACCACGCTGTTCTTCATGTGGGGTTTTATTACCTGTTTGAATGACATCCTTATTCCTTACTTAAAAGGTGCATTTAACCTTAGCTTCACTCAAGCAATGCTGATTCAGTTTTGCTTTTTTAGTGCCTATTTCATTGTTTCACTGCCTGCTGGCATGGTGGTATCGCGCATTGGCTACCAAAAAGGGATTGTACTTGGGCTCGCCATAGCCTGCGCGGGGTGCTTGTTGTTCTTCCCTGCTGCCTCAAGTCAAATATACGGTATCTTTCTGTTAGCTCTTTTTGTCTTAGCGTCTGGAATCACTGTACTTCAGGTCTCTGCCAACCCTTATGTAACGGCGCTTGGTGACCCTAAAACTGCCTCGTCACGGCTAACCATGACCCAAGCATTTAACGCTTTTGGTACAACTGTGGCTCCCTTTTTCGGCTCTTATCTTATTTACGGCGCAACGGGCGAGCACGGGGGCGGTACGCCAAGCGCATCAGACGTTCAAGTACCTTACCTAATTCTTGCTGCGTCACTGTTTCTTCTGGCTCTTATTTTTATGTATTTAAAGCTGCCGAAGTTAAATCACACCAGCGCAAGCACTGGGGTGTTTAAAGGCGGAGCATGGCACCACAAGCACCTTGTTTTAGGCGCGGTTGGCATTTTTATGTATGTCGGCGCGGAAGTGGCTATTGGCAGTATGCTGGTGAACTATCTAGCGAGTCCGGCGGTTGGCGGATTAAGCGAGGCAGGGGCGGCCAAGCTACTTGCCTACTACTGGGGAGGCGCGATGGTAGGGCGCTTTATCGGTGCTGTGGTTATGCAAAAAATCTCGGGTGGCTACGTGCTGGCGTTTAACGCTTGTATGGCTATTGCGCTTATTTTGCTATCACTTTCGAGCACAGGCGATATAGCGCTGTGGAGTATTTTGGGAGTAGGTTTGTTTAACTCAATCATGTTCCCCACCATTTTTAGCCTTGCACTTCACCAGCTAGGAAAAGACACCCCACAAGGTTCTGGCATTCTTTGTTTAGCCATAGTTGGCGGCGCCATTATTCCACTTCTACAGGGCATGCTGGCAGACACTATCGGCGTTGCGCTGTCATTTTTACTACCCGCTTCTTGCTACCTTTACATTGCCTACTATGGCCTTGTAGGAAGTCGCGTATCTCACATTAATACCACTGAAAAGTAACGAGGATTAAGAATGCGAAAAAGTATAATCGCGAAAGTTGTTACCGGTGCATTGGTTGGCGTTTTAGTTAGTGCATGTTCTGCTGAAAAAGATGCTGCTTCAGTTGAAAGCGTTGAGCCGACGCCAAGCAAAGCGAGCGCAGTGTGGCCTAAGCTTGATATTGAAGTTAAATCAAATCCTGCTGTCGAAACCAAGGTTGAAGAAATTCTGTCTACCATGACTGTCGAGCAAAAAATTGCGCAGATGATCCAGCCTGAAATTCGCAATATCACGGTAGAAGATATGCGCAAATATGGATTTGGTTCTTATCTTAACGGCGGTGGTGCATTCCCTAATAACGACAAGCACGCCACACCAGAAGACTGGGTAGCGCTTGCAGAAAAGCTCTATCAAGCTTCCATTGACGACAGTTTGGACGGCTCGACAATTCCTACAATGTGGGGGACAGACGCTGTTCATGGTCACAACAATGTTATAGGCGCAACCTTGTTTCCTCACAACATTGGTCTAGGTGCTACGAACAACCCTGAACTGGTTGAGAAGATTGCACACATTACGGCTAAAGAGGTCATGGCGACGGGCATCGATTGGGTATTTGCGCCTACCGTTGCTGTGGTTCGCGACGACCGATGGGGCAGAACCTATGAGAGTTACTCTGAAGATCCAGCCATTGTTAGAGAGTATGCCGCTTCAGTGGTTAAAGGTCTTCAAGGCGCAGCTGACAAAGACTTTTTAAGTGATCAGCGTGTAATTAGTACAGTAAAGCACTTTGTAGGTGACGGCGGTACGGTTGGCGGTGATGACCAAGGTGACAATGTTGCCAGCGAACAAGAGTTATTTGATATTCACGCCCAAGGCTACGTGGGCGGACTAACGGCGGGCGCGCAGTCTGTCATGGCGTCGTTCAATAGCTGGAATGGCGAGAAGCTTCATGGTCATAAATACTTACTAACCGACGTACTTAAAGAGCAAATGGGCTTTGACGGGTTTGTTGTTGGTGATTGGAACGGTCATGGGCAAGTTAAAGGTTGCAACAACGAAGATTGTGCGCAGGCCATCAATGCAGGCTTGGATATTTTTATGGTGCCAAACGATTGGAAGGTGCTGTATGACAACACTCTTGCTAAAGTAAACGACGGCATCATTCCTATGTCGCGTATTGATGATGCGGTACGCCGAATTCTTCGAGTGAAAGTACGCGCTGGGCTTTTCGAAAAGCCAAGCCCGGCAAACCGCCCGTTATCTGGTGACCGTTCGCTTATAGGTAAGGCAGAGCATAGAGAAGTGGCGGCGCAAGCGGTGCGCGAGTCTCTGGTGCTGCTGAAAAATAAGAATAAAACTCTCCCGATTTCTGCAAGCAAACACATACTGGTAGCGGGCGATGGTGCAGATAACATCGGCAAGCAATCTGGGGGTTGGAGCATCACGTGGCAAGGAACAAATAATACCAATGATGATTTCCCTGGCGGCAGCTCTATTTATGACGGTATTAAAGCGCATGTAGAAAATGCAGGTGGTAACGTACAGCTATCAGTTGACGGTAGCTTTGAAACTAAACCTGATGTAGCCATTGTGGTGTTCGGTGAAGAGCCTTATGCAGAAGGTCATGGCGATAGAGAAACCTTAATCTATCAACACGGTAGCAAGACGGATCTAGCGTTGCTCGAAAAATTGAAATCTCAGGGCATTCCCGTGGTGTCGGTATTTATCAGCGGCCGTCCGATGTGGGTTAATGCAGAGCTAAATGCATCTGATGCATTTGTTGCAGCTTGGCTTCCTGGCTCTGAAGGTGCAGCGGTGGCAGACGTGCTGTTTGGTGAGCAGGACTTTAAAGGCAAGCTGTCTTTCTCTTGGCCGTCAGAACCCCAGCAAATCGTTAACAAAGGGGATGAAACCTATGAACCTTTGCTGCCTTATGGCTTCGGCTTAACGTACAGCGATGACAACGTTCTAGGCGATACGCTAAATACTGAAATTAAGGTGAGTACGGACAGTAACAAGCCGATGGAAATTCTGAAGGGCTCGGTTGAGGCACCTTGGGTTTTATGGCTTTACTCTGGTGATGATTCTCTGGCAGTGAACGCAAGCACGCATACTGTTGGAGCAATTACTTATCGTACGGTTGATAAAGAAGTGCAGGAAGATGCGCGTAAAATAACCTTCGATGGCACTGAGTTCGCCGCCATGCGTTTTGCAAGCAAGAGCTTTTTCCGTGAAGATTTAAGTGCGCAATTACTTACACATGGTGCGCTTAGCTTCAACGTAAGTCGTCACTCAGACATAAATGCACCTGTAACGGTAGGCATGAATTGTGAGGGCGAGGGAGACGCAGTGGGCAGCTGCTCAACTCAAATTGATATTAGCGAGCAGCTAAAGGCAATGCCAGCTGACACATGGACAAACGTAAGTATTGACCTACAGTGCTTTGTTGATGAAGGTATCGACTTTACCGGTCTTGTGGTGCCGTTTGAGCTGGGAAGTTCAGGGAAGGCTAGCTTGAGTGTGGCAGATATTCAGTTTACGCCCGAGGCTGGCAAATCGGCGAGTATAAATTGCCAAAACTGAGTTACTGACAAGTTGAGTGAAAAAATACCGCCATGATTATCTAATCATGGCGGTATTAACCAACGATAAACGCTATTATTTTTGCTTTTCGCTAGGTACAGGTTGCCCGTACTTCGGAGAGCGAGGGCCATATAACAGGCCGTTATAGCTTTCAGCAGAAAGAAGTCGAGCAGAGGTTATAGCTGCAATATCAAAACCTCTATCTGTGACGGTTTCAAAAATTTGATTTACCGCTGCTTGTACTAGCATACCCACTAAACCGCCGCTGTTGGCGTTTTGCTGTTCTGCACTCGATGCGGTAGCCGCTCCGGTCCAAAGCATGTTTCCAGTCTCAAGATCTACAAGAGATGCTGTTACAGTTACTCGTGTTTCACTTGAAATAACAACATAGCTTGTGCCGTAGTCATCGATAGTGACGTAAAGTGCCGTGTCTGCACCGAATATCTCTTTTAGCTTAGTCGTCGGAACTGCTTGAATATCGGCGGCTTGCGTCAAACCATTATTATTAAAGGTTTGATTAACCATAGCGACAGGAAATACATAAAAACCTGATTCGGCAATTGGGGTAGCAAGCTGTGTCATAACACTATATGGCGCAATCACTTCAGGGGTATTATTCAACGGGGGTAAAATAATAACCGACGCAGGATTGGCAGCTTTAAATGCTGTGTAGTCGTGAGCAGGCGGCATGCTTACGCATGCAGACAAAGAGGTAATTAAAACAAGTGCACTAAGGATTCTAGCAAACATCAATTACGCTCCTTTAGCTGAATTAAGAAGGAAATCGATGTATTGCTTCGATTCTGGAAATAATTGTTTTTCTGTTTCGAAATGCGCTTCGCCTTGCAGAATATTTCCACTTTCGAAATACAGCATTCCAAGATGTGCATGTACACCAGGTGCAATATTTTTTCCGTTTGCCGCAGCAAGTTCAATAGTCTCTTCTAGAACCATAATTTGTTCTTCGACTGTTGTTTCTTCGCCTTTGAGGTAACTGTAAACGGCTTTATTATATTCACCGTAGTAGTATAGCGGTTCGGTAGTTTTACACCCTACAATTCCTAATGTTAGGGCTGTAAGTATTATTAACTTTTTCATTCTTAAATCTTCCATGCCCCTGATTCGATACCGTTAACTAAATTGTTAACCGATTCGCGGATGGCTAAATCAAGAACTTTTCCATTTAACGTGGCATCGTAGCTTGCTGTGCTGCCAAAGCCGATAACCTCTCTTTCTGAAAGACTGTATTCACCTGCACCTGCGACAGAATAAACCACTTCTGACGTGGTAACATCGACCACGTTCAACGTTACTTTTGCATAAGCAATTTGCGATTTACCTTTACCGAGAATACCGAAAAGCTGTTTATCACCAATTGCTTTGCGACCGAACTCAGTAACGTCACCTGTGATAACAAACTTTGCGCCAGAAATTTTTTGTTCTGTACCAGTACGCTGAGCTTCTTCAGCTAAGAGATTCATATTATCTCTATCTAAAACGCTGAAACGATTGGTTTGTTGTAAGTGGCTCATCAACGTGGTCTTAGCTTGGCTACCCAGACGGTCTTGGCCATTTGAGAAAATTCCGTTTTGGAAGCTAGAGCGATTTACGAACTGGCCGACAACGAGTTTTTTCTTTTCGCCTGTATACTGAGTGTTATAGCTATTTACTTTCGGTGTCTCAACTACTTGAGAAGATGTTGTTGCACATCCTGATGTGACGCCGATGATGGCTAGAAGTGATACCGCTGATATAAACGTTTTATTATTAATCATATTCACATTAATCCCTTTATCCTTTGTGAAATAGTGAGGCGTGTGTTCCTCAATAGAGATTCTATATCACAAACACGTATCGTTGGAGCTAAATTACAAAAAGCTTTCACGTTCGAGTCCAATGCTGAAAAACCACAATGCGAGGAGCCAACAAAGGTGATCGTATGCTCATGATTAAATGAAAATTCATTTGTTCTCGATAGATGAGAACGGTACCAACTGTCTCTTAACCTGCTACTTATCGATCTATTATGCAATTCATCCCGTAGCCAATCTGTAACATTAACAATAATCAGTGTTTGAATGAAAGCTGGTTTAGGTGCTTGTCCGCTGTGCATTCATTCTTATCACTCATTGAATTACAGGGTAGTAAAATGACAGATGAACAGCGTGCTACACCAAGTCTCTTACTTGCGTTAACACCTGTTGTATTAACGCTTTTGATTCTCGGCACCCAGATATTTTACTTTGGTGTGTTTGAGCCTCATATACCTCTAGCCATTGGCATTGCGTTGACAAGCTTTGTAGGTACCTATCTTGGCCTTACATGGGAAGAAGTGCGAGCTGGAATCTTTAAAGTTATCCATGTCGCCTTGCCGTCGGTAAGCGTACTTATTGTCGTAGGAATGATTATTGGTATATGGATAGCAAGCGGGACAGTCCCGACTATTATTTACTACGGCTTGAAAACCCTGTCTCCTCAGATATTTCTTGCAGCAGGAATGGTTATCTGTGCAGTGGTATCCGTTTCGCTAGGCACAAGTTGGGGAAGTGTAGGTACCGTTGGTCTTGCCTTGATGGGTATCGGCGAAGGATTTGATATTCCTATGTATTGGACGGCGGGCGCAGTCGTTTCCGGCGCATTTTTCGGCGATAAAGTGTCGCCCCTGTCCGATACTACAAACCTTGCCCCAGCTGTTACCGGCACGGATGTGTTTTCACATATCAAAAATATGATGGCTACTACAATTCCAGCCATGGTTATCGCATTTTTAATTTACCTTGGCGTTGGCTTTTTCGTCATTGACGCTCAGAGTGTTTCGTTTGCAAAAATTGCTGGTATTACTACAGCATTAGAAGATAACTTTACCATTTCCGGCTGGGCATTATTGCCAGCGCTTGTTGTTATGGGGCTGGCGTTAAAGAAAATTCCGCCCCTACCTGCACTATTCGCTGGGGCTGTAGTTGGAGGCTTGTTCGCCATGTTTATGCAGGGACAAAGCCTGCAAGCCGTCTTCGACTATGCAAATAACGGCTATTCAATTCAAACTAATATCGTTGAAATAGATAGTTTGCTTAACCGTGGTGGTGTTCAGTCTATGATGTGGACCATTTCGTTGGTACTCATTGCGCTTGGTTTTGGCGGTGCGCTAGAAACGACGGGCTGCCTAAGAAGCATTATTAACGCCATAAAAAGCAAAGCGAAAACCTTCGCCGGTACTCAGGTTGCAGCGGTAGGAACGGCGTTTGCTACAAACCTAGTAGCTGGCGACCCATATTTATCAGTTGCCTTACCGGGAAGAATGTATTCACCCGTTTACCGTGGTATGGGTTATTCCACACTTAATCTGTCTCGTGGAATTGAAGAGGGCGGCACCTTAATGTCACCACTGATTCCCTGGAATGCTGGTGGTGCGTTTGTGATATCTGCACTTGGTCTTGGAATATCGGGCGCAAGCTTGGAAAACTTACTGTATATCCCTCTTGCATTTGCATGTTGGACTGCTCCATTGATAGGCATATTGTACGCCTATCTTGGCTGGTTCTCGCCAAAAGCTACCAAAGCGGAGCAGGAAGAATGGAAGTCTTCAGGCGCTGATATTGCGAAATTTAACAAGGACGGGACGCCAGTTACTGATTAAAGGTAATCGACTTGCTAGGTAGTTTGGCGCCTAGGCGATAGGCAAAAAAAAAGGGCCTGGATAAGGCCCTTAATAATATTGCTTGCTGAACTTAGAAAGTATATCTAGCGCCCAGCGTATAGCGCGGTCCGTATTGACGAGCAAACAAGAATTGCTCTTCGAAGCGGCCGTAGCCACGCTCTGTTTCATCGTTGATGTTCACGCCTTCTAAGAACACGGTTAGGTGTTCGTTAACGTCGTAGTTGATGCTGGCATCAATTTGACCGAAGGTGTCGAACTGAGTAGCTGGGTTATCTGATGACCCTTGTGCCTGACCAATACCAACAACGTAGTCTGAGCGCCATGCATAGGTGACTTTTACAGATAGGCCTTCTTTCTCATAAAACACCTGGAAGTTGGCAGAGTCGCTGATGCCTACAAGCGGGTCTTGCTCGTTCAGGTTGTAAGGGTCGTATTCAACGTCGCCGTCAACCAACGTCGCGTTCGCGCCGAAGCCAAAGCCAGTGTCGCCAAACGTATGCTGAATAGCTAACTCAATACCTTCAACGGTTTTTGAATCGCTAGAGTTACCAGGCTGTGTGGTGCGCCACGTGATTAACGGGTCGTCCGCATTAGGGGTTACCACACCGTTTTCGTCAGCATAGCCGTTATCAATGAAGTAGTTATAAATAGCACTATCGGTTGCCTGCTCACCGGCTGCCGTTAATGCAGTCACTGCTTCGTTCCAGCGTGGTCCTTGGTAGATGTCGCGTAAACCTTCAAATTGCTGGTCTTGACCTGTGGTCGTAATATAGTTTTCTACCGACTTTCTGAATAAGCCAACGGCAAGCATGCTCGACTCGTCGTAGTACCACTCAAATGAAAGGTCTAAGTTAGTTGACTCGAACGGTAACAAGCTTGTGTTACCAGCCGATGCGGTTCTTGCACCAATTTTAGGGCTGCCACTAAATGCTAGGCCACCTTGTAGCAAACCAATAGGAGCTCGGGTAATTGACTTACCCCATGAGAAACGCGCAACAATGTCGTCCGTGAGATCCACTTTCACGTCGAACATAGGCAGAAGAACATCATATTCGCCGGTAAAATCTTGTACTTGTAGCTCATCTTCAAACTGTGTGATCCACTCAGAAGCGGCTACCCAATTTACCTGTACCGGAACACGCACTTCCGCAGAGCTTGGTACTTCTGTTTCTTCATAGCGCACACCTGCGTTAATTTGAACGAAGTAATCACCTACTTCGAAGTCCCACTCTGATTGAACATAAATCGAGTCGGTAATCTCTTCTACGTTACTTACAGAAGGTGCGCCGCTAAAATAAGGGTCGATAGAGTAGGCGTTACTTTCGCCGACCACATCGCCTGTGATAAAGGCAAGCTGTCGGGCAATCGCTTCATCAAAATCATAGGTGTAGTAATAGCCTGGATTCATGCTTGCGCCACCGCCATCAAAAGCGTCTAAGAAGCCAGAGGTATCATGGCGAACAAACATACTGTCAGGGAAAATTTCGGTAAACGATGGGCTAAACCCTGGGCCACCGCGTAGTCCACTCCACGCACTAAAGCCGGATAGCGCTTGCTCTGTGCGAGCGTAACCAAAATCGATTTTTACAAGTGGAATCTCGAACGCTGAGTTGTACCAAGTGCCGTCTAGTTGAAGCTGCTCGATATCAGAGCGACCAGGCGAGTAAATGAACTGACTGAAGTTTGAGTCAATTTCACTAGGCAGAATTTCATTGGTGCCATTATTCCAGTTCACATAAACCTGCGGAATCTCACCTTCGCGGAAATCATAAACCTTTGAATCAAGTTGGTTTGAGCCTAAGATGATTTGGCCAGAGCTACCTAAGCCTTTGTCGTAGCCGTTGTCTATTTCGTTGTACGAGTCGTGGTAATCAAGGCTGACGTGCCAGTCGTCGTTAATCATCCAGTCAAAGTTAACACCTAGCGAGCGGGCATCAACACGAGTGGTATTTCTACTAGCAGTAAATGAACCATCATCACCGCTAATGTCAGCGTACACCGCCGTACCATTCTCATCTAATTCATACGCATTAATGTTAGCGCCGAAGTTGTTCCATATTCCCCAACCCACGGAATTTGTGCCAGTTGTGGCGCGCGAAGCGGTATAGTCTACTGTCGCTGTAAAAGCATCAACCGGGCGGAATTGCAGTGTGACTTGTCCGTTCTGGCGCTCACGCTGAACATCATTGATGCCGTAGTTCATATCTTTCGGGAAGAAAGCTACGTCGGTAATGTTCGTGCGGTTGTCTACCACATTCGCAGGGTCAAGATCAGGCAGAGCTGCATTTTCTTGAAGCTGCCACCCTTGGATATTTGCAGACTGCTGTTGGAAATCACGCTCTTGGTGCGAGAACGAAACACCGAAACCGAACATTTCATCCGCAAAAGTATTGCTATATACACCTGCAATTTCAGGCGTGAGGTCATCGCCTTCCTCAACAGAGGTGTCATGAATGCCTTTCACCGAGATTGTGGCATTTTGTCCCGGCTGAGACAGAGGCTTCATAGTGATAATATTTACTGTCGCGCCTAGACCGCCACTAGGGTTTTCTGCGCGTGCAGTTTTTTGTAGTTCAAGCGTACTTACACCTTCAGAAGACAAATTCGCTAGGTCGAATGAGCGAGTGAATCCGGTGCCCGGCATTTGGCGTCCGTTTAGTGTAACCAAGTTGAATTCTGGTCCAAAACCACGCACAGTAATCTGACTACCTTCACCGTTATTTCGACTGATAGTTACACCGGTAATACGTTGAAGTGCTTCCGCCAAGTTAGTGTCTGGAAATTTACCTAACTCCTCGGCAGAAATGGCATCTACAACGCCATTGGAACTGCGTTTCAAGTCCATGGAGCGGATCATACTGCCGCGAATACCGCTTACTTGAATAACTTCAACTTCGTCTTCTGCCGGAGTAACGGCTTCTGATTCTTGCGCGTAAGAGGGAAAAGCTAGGGTAGAGCCCATCAACAAAGCCATTGATGTGGCAAGCTGGGTCTTTTTAAATGGTGTGTTTTTCATAATTGCCCTACTAATTCTTATCAATTGGTAAGTGCCGCTTTAAAAGATAAAGCGGCATTTGCTTTGTTACTGTGCAGCTATTTCTACATTATCTATGCGATACACCGCGCCTTCACCTTGACCCCATGCAGGGAACATCATGATGACGTTAATAGCGCTGATATCTAAGCCAGCATCAAATAGTGTTTGTAATGGAAAAGTGTAGGTTTGCCATTCGCCTTGAACGGGATCGGCCCCTTCTTGACTTGCCGAAATAGGTAACTCAACAGCGGTTGATGCGCCTATTGACTCTATTTTGAATAGCCAAGGTGCTGTCGAATCATTTGGCATTGAGCTTACTTTCATCTCAAAGCGGACTGCACCATTGGTTAGCAGAGCAGATGCATCATATGAGTGACCGTCATCAGCGATAATCCCCATAACAGTTGGTGTCGCACCAATGCGGAACTCGGCAACCGTACCATGCTCAGTATCATCCACTTCTTCTGTTGGTGTTGAGCCGCCACAGCAATCCCAAATACGCCATTGGTCCGCTGCTGTGTCTGCAAAAAGCGTAATGCCGCCAGCAGGTGCTTCAGCGCCGCTATCAGGGTGGTAGAACTTCACATTGTCTAAACGATAAACCGCACCTTCACCTGTGCCCCAGGCTGGGAATACCATGATTACGTCAATGGCACTCACGTCTAAGCCGCGCGCTTGGAGGTCAGAAATAGGGAATGTGTAAGTTTGCCATTCGCCTTCTACAGGCGCTTGACCTTCAACACTTTCAGAAAGTGGCAGTTCAACAGCGGTAGCGGCACCATTAGATTCGATTTTGAATAACCAAGACGCATCGGCGTTATTAGGCGCACTTACTACGCGCATATCAAATTGCAACAGGCCGCCATCGGTAAGTGCAGTAGCATCAAATGGTGTGTCACCGCCGCCCGATTCCGGACGTGTTATAAAGCCCATTACCGTTGGATCCGCTCCAATGCGGAATTCAGCAGTTAGACCATGCTCTTCGTCGTCCATTTCTTCAGTAGGGGTAGAGCCACCACAGCAGTCCCACATTGGCCAGTTAGGGTTTTGTCCTTCTTCGAAGATGACTAGTTCTGGGTAGGTAACACCGCCTTCCTGAGAAATTTCAACATTAGCCATGCGATAAACCGCACCATTTCCGGTATCCCACGCAGGGAAAACCATGATGACATCAATAGCGCTTGTGTCTAAACCTGCTGCTGCAAGCGTGCTAAGCGGAAATTCATAAGACTCCCATACACCTTGCTCAGGAGTGGCTCCTGCGGTATCTGCAGGCCCAACGTAGCCATCCATTAATGGAAGTTCAGCGGCAGTCGACCCTTCAGAGCTTTCAATTTTGAACAACCAATTGGTGGTTGCATTCGCAGGTAGTGAGGTTACTTTCAAATCGAACTTAACACTGCCCGTTTCTTCCATAGGAGAAGCATCAAACGGTGCAGCTTCGCCTTCTGGGTCTGTGATAAATTGAGCTCGACTAATAAAGCCCATTACGGTTGGTGCTTCATTAATAGCAAATTCGTAAACTTGACCTTGCTCAGCATCTTCTACAAGCGCTGGCGTTGAACCACCGCAGCAATCCCACGCTGGCCAGTTTGGATTTGGCGTTCCGTCAAAAATGGTAAGGTTTTGTGCAACACCAGTAGACGGTGGAGCTGGAATAGGTGCAGCACCTTCCACTAACGCATCATCTAGCGAGTTGTAACCTGGACGAACAGTTTCGCAGCCTTTACCTGTGTCAGGGTTTGAAGCACATTCGTAGACACGAACATAATCAATCTCGTAAGTTTGACCTTCTGCAAATGCATCAGCGTCAATACCTGTTTCGTTTACATTAGCTGGCCAGTCGCCACCTACAGCAAAGTTAAGAATAAGATAAAATTCTTGGTCAAAAGGCGCATTATCCCAATGCGTGGTTAATTCGCCCGTGCCTTGTTCGTAGTATTCTGCATACCAACCACGGTGTGATAGGCCGGTTGCATCGCCGTTTGCGTTATAGCGAACTTGTGAGCGACGCTGTGTCGCATAGAGGTAATCATCCATATACCAGCGAATTTCGCCTTCTTGCCATTCAACTGCGTAAGTGTGGAAATCGTCTGCCGGATTTGCACCATTAGGTAGTGAATAAGCCTTACCTGAACTATCGTTGTTTGGCCATTCTTGGCCGTAATGAAGTGTGCCGTAGATATGGCTTTCAGGGTTGCCGTCGGCATCTGATGCCTTAAGATTAACGGCTTCCATAATGTCGATTTCGCCAGAACGAGGCCAGCCGCCATATACTTCATCAGTAGGCATCATCCAAAACGCTGGCCAACTGCCTTGGCCTGAGGGTAACTTGGCACGCATTTCAATACGGCCGTATTTAAAATCTGCTTTGTAGCGGGTATTGAGACGGGCTGATGTGTACGGCTTTTGCGCTCCCTCTTCCGCGGGTAGTGCAACAATTTTTAAGCTACCGTCAGAAACGAATGAGTTATCTTCACTGTCGGTATAACACTGTGCTTCGTTATTGCCGCCACCGTCACAGTTAACTTCGTGCGTCCAGTTGTCATCGTCAATACTGTTCCCATCGAATTCGTCGCTCCATACCAGTTCCCAGTCAGAAACGGGTGTAGCTGGATCAACAACGTCGATGTCTGTAGATGTGGTTGCCCCGCCTCCACAGCCAAATAGGGTTGCGACTGAGATCGCGGCAGCTATCCGCGAAAGTTGAGATGCTTTTTTCGTCATTGTTTTCAGCCCTGATCTAAAGAAATTGGGTTTTTATGTAGTGGCAAATGCCACGTAAAAAGCTTTTTGTAAGCGCTTACAATTTAGGTCAAATAAAAATGGCTGTTTGAAAGCGCTTACATTACATTAAGCGACTGACACGTAAAGATCAATACTGTTCTCAAAAAATTAACATTTGGGGTTTTCTTACATTTCCGCCATTTTAAATTTATTTCTTTTATATTTAATAGTTTACGGTTGTTTTGGGGGAGGGTTAAAAAAAGAGAGACGCTTGCTTCACTCACTATTTACAAATTATCTTGAGAACATGTTAACAAGCTGTGCTCGATATTTTATTCGCACCTATCAACACATCACGTTAAGCTCAGCATATCTTCTTATGTGAGTTGTTATCATGCATCACCATAATCACAACACAAGCGTTTCCAACCAGCACAAAGGCCATCATCACGGTCACCACCACGGCGCACATACTGAGGCACTAGGTACAGACTCCACCCGGATTGGGTGGGCGTTCTGGCTGAACTTTATTTTCACCATCATTGAATTTATCGGTGGTTGGCTTACAAACAGTGTCGCCATCATGGCGGACGCGGTTCACGATTTAGGAGACTCTCTCTCTATAGGCCTTGCGTGGTATTTAAGTAAGTTAGGAAACAAAGCTTCAACCGAAAAGTATACTTATGGCTTCAAACGGTTAAGCCTGATGGGCGCCATGATCAATGGCGTTATATTGGTCATTGGCTCAATTTGGGTATTGTCTGAGGCCATTCCCCGTCTATCTAACCCAGAAATGCCCGTTACGGAGGGTATGATTGGATTGGCGATTCTCGGTATTTTCGTGAATGGCTTTGCTGCGTATAAGCTCCACGGCGGTCATTCGATGAATGAAAAAGTGCTTAACTGGCATTTAATAGAAGATACCATGGGGTGGGTTGCGGTACTGGTAGTAGCCATCGTTCTCCACTTTGTCGATTGGCCCATACTCGACCCTATCTTATCTATTGGTTTTACGCTTTTCATTTTGGTGAATGTTGTTCGATATGTAGTGCAAACCATGTCGTTGTTTCTACAGGGGGTACCTGATTTGGCGACAAGGAATGCTATTAGCAGTACGCTATTAAATATGGAGCACGTCGAAGAAATACATCACGTACATTTTTGGTCGCTAGACGGTGAGCAGCATGTGCTTACTGCACATGTGGTAATAAACTGTGCGATAGACAATGACAAGTTGCGACTGCTTAAAGAAGAAGTACACGAACGATTAGCGCCATTTGGGCTTGCACACACAACCATAGAGTTCGAATTGCCGGGTGAGCCATGTCGTGACGATAATGACCATTTACACGCTCACTCTCACGAACATCAGCATGAAGAACTATAAGTTGCGTTAAACTCTGGCGAGAGTAGGGATTCGTTTTCTAAAGGCCAACGAAAATCAAGCTTTTGTAGTGATACGCCTTTTTAGCAATAACTATAATTAATAAATAAAAGTATGAATATCAGATATCAAGCGATTCTCCCGGGAGTAAGCGTTTCGGTCATTACCGGCTTGGCGGCTCTTTTTCTCAGCGAACACTACGGTTCCCCTGCCATGCTGTTTGCTCTTCTGATAGGAATGGCTGTTTCTTTTCTCTATCGAGCTGATTCACCAAGTGCCGAAGGCATTGATTTTTGTGCCAGTACTTTATTGCGTACAGGTGTTGTACTCCTCGGTTTAAGACTCGCACTTGAAGATTTAACCGCACTGGGCTGGGATACGCTGGGCTTATTGTGCATTGCCATTTTATCGACCATCTTGCTTGGTATTGGCCTCGCTAGAATTTTAGGGTTAAAAGGGCAACTAGGGGCCTTAACAGGAGGCGCAGTTGCCATCTGTGGCGCGTCCGCTGCATTGGCTATATCTACCATTCTACCCAAAGGCCAGCACCATGAGCGAGATACACTAGTTACCGTTATTGGCGTTACCGCCATGTCTACAATCGCAATGGTACTTATTTCTAGGTGGCACTATTCATGATGTTGCGCAAGTTGTAGGGGCAGGCTACTCGATTTCTCAGGAAGTAGGCGACATGGCAACGCTAACGAAACTTGTTAGGGTGGCCATGCTAGTTCCAGTAGTTATGGTTATGGTGTTAGTCGTAGCAAAAACCTTATCTGTTGGTATCAAAAGCCGTCAAACAAACAGTCCTAAGATACCACTCTTCTTAGTCGGCTTCGTGATGATGATGCTACTGAACAGTTTCTTTGTTTTACCTGAAAGTGTTGTAGAGATGGGGAGTCAAATCTCACGCTTTTTCCTCATCGTTTCCATAGCCGCGATTGGAATGAAATCAAACTTGGGTCAGCTCATCAATGTTGGTGTGCGACCAATAATTATGATTTTCGCAGAAACCCTATGGTTAGCACTCATCATTTTAGGATACTTACACTTTTCGTAACGTTAGATAAGAAACTGGACGCGGCGTTTTAAATGTATCGAATTTAGAAAACTTGCCGATACTCATAGCATAACGCTACTTCAGACTAATAGTTAATTAGTCTAAATATCTGTTAATCTGAGCAAAATAACTCTATAAAAAATAAATCGGTAACCACAAATGTTTGTATCTCGCAGTAAATACGAAGAAAAAGAAGCGCAAGTACGTAAACTCGAAGCTAGGGTGCAAGAAGCCTTAGACAAAATTGATGTTTTAGAGGCAGAAAATACTGAACTCGTTAACGCCATCGAGGCAGCAAAAGGTCAGCACGCATCGTCAAACGACTCCGTTGTTATGAAGTGTATTGTGGACGCTATGCGCCAGTTAGAAGGTATTCGCGAAACAGTATTAACTACTTATCAGCGCATTGATGCAGAGAATCAGTCGGTGGCGAATATTAATGAGTTGTTTAGTGACTCAGCCACTACGCTACGCAAAATTGTTACCGACATGAGTGGGCTCAACCTTCAAATGGGCAGTATGAGCGAACGTATTTCAGGGCTATCGACAACAGCAGATAACATTAATAAATTTGTTACCACTATTACGAGTATTTCCGACCAGACCAACTTGCTCGCGCTAAACGCCGCGATTGAAGCAGCTCGAGCGGGCGATGCAGGTCGAGGGTTTAGTGTTGTTGCTGATGAAGTACGTGCACTGGCAACAGAAACCAATAAATCTGCAACAGAAGTTTCAGAGTTGGTTAATGGCATTATTCAATCAACATCCAAAGCGGTATCGGGAGTGAATGAGCTGCGTGGAAACAACGAACAGCTTGAGACAGGCATTAATCAACTTAATGGTAGCTATGAAGTCATGGTGAAGCACTGTGACAGCATGAAATCCACTATTAGTGAAGGCGCCATTGCTACATTTATCCAAACAGTAAAGCTGGATCATGTAGTGTGGAAAGCAGAGGTTTATGCGGTGCTATGTGGTTATAGTAACAAATCGGTGGCGGACTTTGGCGATCATAAAAACTGTCGCCTAGGGCAATGGTATAGTGATAATGCTAACAAAGCGGTAGGCCAAACAACCGCATTCAGAGAGATTGAAGCTCCGCATGCAAGAGTACATAGCAGCGGAATAGCCGCAGTGCTAGCTAAACAAAATGGCGACAACGCTGAAGCTGATGCTAAGCTTATAGAAATGGAACAAGCCAGTGAGAGAGTAATAACACTCCTTGATAGGCTAGTTAGCTAGCGGCCGCAGAACTCTATGGTTCGATAGGCCCTATTGAGACGCATGGCGCTCTGAGATTTTATCGGCGATTTAAATGGAGGGCTTCTTGGTGAGTGAAACATCGTATTCCACCGAACACGAGCGTATTCTTGCGCTAGAAGCCCGCGTTAACTCGTTAGAGCGACAACTTAAGCGTCAAAAAATTGCGCGTAAAAACGCAGAATCTTTCTTAGAAACCTATTCTCAAGATGCTTATCTAGCAAACCAAGCGCTTAGAAAAGCACTAAATGATTCAAAGCAGCGGGAGCGAGAGCTGCTCTACCTCAACAGAACTGCATCGCAGCTTTCCAACGCCCAGCCAGGAAAAAGTTTTATATTTTCTGCCCTAGAATCGGCGGTGGAATTTAGTAATGCCCATTGTGGAAAAGCGTTCATTGTGAAAAATGATGAACTAGTAGTGGGTGATGATAACCAAGTACTTACTTATGAAGAGGGGTGGTGTAGCTCTCCGGAACTTGCTGAATTAATTAAAATTGAAACACCACTCTCCTTAAGGGACAGTTACTCCCATTGGTGTGTTAATGCAGTTCAGCGACCCGACACTCAAAAAGAAGTGCGCTTACTTCACTTCATGCATGAAATGGCTGGCGGCGAATACGCCTGGCTAGTGTTGCTTACCAAAGATGACAACCTAGAAGAAGAAACGCTTTATGTTTTGGATACAACTAAGCATTATTTAGACATAACATCACGCTACGAAAGTAAAACGACGGAACTTAACAGTCGAAAAATTGAATTAAAGACGGTTAAAAAAGACAGAGACTTTCTAGAAGAAAGGCTGGTTAGTGCAGACAAGATGGCGATGTTGGGGCAACTTGCTGCGGGTATAGCACACGAAATCAATAACCCTATCGGCTATATTCGAAGCAATACGGTGGTTGCAAAAGAAATTTTTAGCGACTATCAACACGCGTTAGAAGAAATAGGCAAGCTTTGTCGCACTGCTGGTGGAGAGGTAGAGTCGCAATTCGAAGCGCTGGAGAAGCGTTTTTCTCTGCGAGAAAGTGCAAGCGAGATTTTAGAAATGTTCAACGAATCTCATGAGGGCATTGAACGCATTATTGAGATAGTAAAAGCGTTGCGAAGTTTTTCGTATCCAGGCTCAGGAAAGCACACGCAAATAAGCGCTGTAGAAGCTATGAATACGGTTATCAAGCTAACGAACAACCTGCACAGGTACAAAAACAAAGTTAATTTAGAAGTACCGGATAAAGACGTTTATTTCCTTGGTAACGCGGGGCAAATTCAGCAGGTATTGGTTAATTTCGTAACCAACGCTATCTATGCTACGCCAGAAGGAAAGTCTATCACCCTAAAAGTACAGAAAGATGAAAAGAACGCCATGCTTATCGTAGAAGATGAAGGTATCGGTATGTCGAAAGAAACACTGGATAGAATATTCACGCCATTCTTTACCACTAAACCACCCGGCGAAGGAACAGGGTTGGGTATGTCTATTTCCATGACTATTGTTGAAGAGCACAACGGAACGATAAATATCACTAGCGAAGAAGGAAAGGGTACGCGCGTTACCGTTTTGCTACCTCTAGCCTAAAGTATAAAGTGCTTCCCTAAATAGCTGATAGATTATAGAATTTCGTCAATCTTTGCTTCCTGCTAGACAGAATTATTTTATGTTCTAGTCTTAGGAGATAAGCAACATCTTATACGATTATCGGATGGTTGCTTTGCTACATGGAGAAAGCACCGAATGAGAAACAATCAGCCAGTTACCCAAAAAGAATATAAGTTTCCAGCACATCATCGCCTGATATCTTCGACCGATAAGCGCGGTGTTATCCAGCATTGCAATAGCGAATTTGTAGAGGCGAGCGGATATACTCGTGAAGAACTCATTGGTAAAAACCACAATGTTATCCGTCATCCAGATATGCCAGCCCCCGTATTCAAAGAGATGTGGCGTACTTTGGAATCTGGGCAGAGCTGGTTAGGTCTCGTTAAAAACAGAAGAAAAAATGGCGATCATTATTGGGTTTCGGCATTCGTAACGCCTGTGTACGAGGGGAAAACCGTTGTCGGCTATGAGTCCGTTCGAGTTCCAGCGTTGAATGATGAAATAACGCGTGCTTCCGGTGTTTATGCAAGAATGCAGCAAGGAAAGTCAGCGGTATCACCGATGTCGCGCTTAGCTCAAAACCTAATGCATCTGGCGCCTACGTTGCTGATAAGTGCTGTCTTAGTAATAGCTCTTGCATTTACCCACGGCGCCGCTGCGGCTGGTATTGCGCTAGCAGGGGCAATTATTGTAATGATTGCCCAAGAAGCCAAAACGAGAAAAGATTGGGGCGCGCTGCTTTCTCTTAGCCCGGAAAGCTATGCAAACGAAACGGTGGCGCAAACCTACTTCCCAGACCCTATTCACATTAGCCAAGCTAAACTCGCACTTGGGTGTGAACTTGCCAGAAATCGCACGGCGTTAACTCGTATCAAAGATGCATCCGCGGGCCTTGAGTCAATCGCTAACACGACGCATCAGCAAGCTGAAAGTACCAGTGCTGCGGTGGTTCAACAAAACCAAGCAACCCAGCAAATCGCGTCTGCGGTGACGCAAATGAGTCAGGCCATCCAAGAAGTTGCTGAACGAGTAGAGAGCAACGCTAAGAGCGCAAGGACTGCAGCGGCAAACGTTGAAACGGGTAATCAAAAGGCAGAGCAAGCCATGCAGGCGATTGTCGCCTTACGCGAGGCGGTTGAGTCAATCTCTACCACGGTAACAGAGCTGGCTCAGTCAACCAGCGATATTGGTGAAGCGGCCAATATTATTTCGACTATCGCGGAGCAAACTAACCTGCTAGCACTTAACGCTGCGATCGAAGCTGCAAGGGCTGGCGAACAGGGAAGAGGTTTTGCGGTTGTTGCCGATGAGGTTCGTACTTTAGCTTCGAAAACTCGCGAATCGACCGATAAAATTCACAATATCATTAATGAATTGGCTGAGCGTTCTGACCGAGCTGTAAGGGTATCGACGGAAGGGCTAGCTTCAGCAGAGCACGGCAGCGCGATTGTGGAAGAAACCCGAGGTGCACTGTTCGAAATTAATAACGCCGTAAAAGGTATTGCCGATGCCACGGTAGAGATGTCCTCCGCTGTGGAAGAACAAAGTACGGTGGCAGAGCATATTAACCAGCAGTTAGTAGAGGTTGCTGACGGCGCGTCTGAAACCCAGCGTTCATCTGAAGCATCGCTTGCAGCAAGCCACGATTTGCGTGCAACGGTTAATCAGGTTCACGAGCTAATATTGCGTTTCAGTACAGATAAGCGAGTGGGAGAGTAATACTCTCCCCAGCTCTCTTACGCTCACTCCACTAAAAGGCCTATTGCCTATTGGCGTAAAGATGTGGCGCTAAATAAAAGCCCATAAAACTCGAAACAACGTTTTAGGCATAGGTATTTATTAATTCGCATTAAGCCCTGCATGTAGGGCGCGTCTGTAGGCCGCCACAGCGGGGAATAGCGAAACCAAATATGTGCACCCTAGTATAAGCAAAATAATAACAACACTGCTTTGACTGAATAGTGGGCCGCTTAAGAAGAGTCCATAAGCACTGCTTAACCAAGGTTTTAGAGCGCTCATAAGCCCAGCTACCAAGCCTAAACTCAGTGCGGCACTCACAATTGTAAGCAGCATCGCTTCAATCTGTATGAGTAGCAGCAAAGTAAACGGTCCTGCGCCTATAGTGCGTAAAACCGCGATTTCTTGATAACGCTCCCTCATCGTTGCCAGCAGCATAGTCGCAAGCCCAATTAGCGCGCAGATGACGATAAGACCGGAAAGGCCAAGCAATAGAGATTCTACATTTCCCATAATTTGCCAAAGTTCAGCGAGTGCCATGCCCGGTAGAATAGCCATTAGCGGCTCATTCTTACTTTGATTAATTTTATATTGAAGCTGCAGTGCAGTTACCCGATGTTTAAGCCCCAGCATCACCACGGATACTGACTCAGGCGTAAATGCTTCGCTTTGGTAAGCCGCATGTTCTTCGGTATGCTCGTCATGCTCATGCTCATGCTCATGCTCATGCTCATGCTCATGCTCTTTCGCCTTGTCAGCAGATTTACGGCCTAACATTGAGGTGGGCGAATGTTTAGGTCCTGTGTGGGCTTCTTCAAGTCCCTGTAGGGTAACGTATACGGCTTTATCTACGGGAGTGCCAGTTTTCTTAAGAATGCCCGAGATAGTAAAAGGATGTGCATCATGATTGTTAAATGAGACATTCCCTAAACCGTGGGAAATAATGATTTCATCCCCTACCTTGTACCCCAATGATTTGGCGATGTCTGCGCCAACAACAGTAGACAGTGGCTGCGTAAATGCCGAGCCTGCTGCCATCTCAAGTGATTGCATATCACCATATTTAAAGTGGTCAAAAAAACTGTTGGTCGTACCTACCACCCTAAAACCTCGGTGAGTATCACCTAAAGAGAGTGGAATGAGCCACGATACCTGTTTGTTTGATTTAAACGAAGCAACACTTTTGTATTCAATACCCTTGGTGGGCGTACCTATATTAAACACAGACGACAGGAGTAAATTTAGCTGTCCACTTGGTGCGCCAACAATAAGATCAACACCAGAAACGGTGCGCGTAAAACTGGTTTTAACTTGGGTGCGAATAATGTCCACGCACAAAAGTAAACTAATGCTGATGGTAATGCTTAAAAGTGTGAGGATTGCCGTTGTTTTCCTGCGCTTTAAGCTTTCAATAGCAATGGTGCTAAGCATTACGCACGCTCCTGTGCTTTTGGGGCCTCATCGCCTCGCGTTTTTATGTGGTTTGTACTTGGGCTTAATTCACTCATGCTGCAGTGGCGGTCAAAATAACTCTCCATGGCTTTGTCGTGACTCACGAAAATCATGGTGCTTTCACCTGCAACGTCTTTTAGCAGCGACATAAAACTATCTCTGGCATCGGTATCTAGGGCAGAGGTAGGTTCATCGACAATTAATAATTGTGGGTCGTTAATCAGTGCTCTTGCAATGGCAACGCGCTGCTGCTGACCAATACTCAATGCGTCAGCTTTCGCGTGCAGCACGTGAGAAGGCAGCTGTAGCTTGTCCAGCAAATGACGAAGCTTTGCGTCTTCTGTTTTTTTACTAGGTTTACTACCCGCAAAGTACACCGCTGCATGAATATTCTGCGCCACGGAAAGGTAGGGAATAAGGTTAAACTGCTGAAAGACAACGCCGATATGACATGCTCTAAACTTGTCCCGCTGTCGGTTAGATAACGAGGAGAAAGGCTGTTCGAGTAAAGCGATGTCGCCCTGAGTTGGAGTTAATGTTCCGCACAGCAAATTGAGCAATGTGCTTTTTCCGCTACCCGAAGGTCCTGAGAGAAAAACGTGTTCACCTTGCGAAACCTGCCACGCTTTAATGTCAATGACGGGGGCACTTTTTTTGGTGTACGAAAACTGTAAATTGCTAACTTCAATCGCTGTGTTACGCTCTTTATTCACTGCGTTGTGCTCTTCAGACACTGCGTTGCGCTGGGAGTGAGTGCTATTGTTTTTATTGATGGTATTCACGCTAAGCCCGATCTGTATTTACGTCTTATGTTCACATTAGCAAAAGCGACACGTCTGTTCACCCAGTTAAAAACCAGAGAAAACACATTGCCGCGTTGAGGTAATGTTATCAAATAACATTTTTGCGTATAGCTATGCTATCAGATCTCATCAGCCTAAAGCGGCAATTGCTCTTATTAATTGCTCATCATAACGACGCAAAAGAGAGGCGCGCCTAAATTATCAGCCGTTAGCTTGTAGCTTTACCACTTCTGCGCTTTCATCTTCTAATACGCTTTCTGCGGTAGCGCCTTTGAAAATCTTACTGATTTTATCTTTGTTTTTAGACAGCATAATGGTGAGTTCTTCCACAACACTATCGTCTAGCTTGATGCCCTTCGCATGAATGTAGTCAGCAAGGTTATCTGCTGCATCGAGCATTTTGTCATACTGATCGGCTTCTTTTTTGTCGGTAGTTACCAATTTTTCTACCCCTTTGTGCGTAACAACATACTGTGTGGTAATGGCCATGGTAGGTCCCCTGTTTATTAAAGACACAAAAACTGTACAGTATTTTACTGTATAAATAAACAGTATCTTGATTAAATGTCTGAGCGTAGTGTTTGGGGGAAGGGCAAATGATTGCTCTAAAGGTGATTAATGCTTGTGCAATTAGTAACTGCTGCGTATAATGCGCGCCCTTACAGCCATCCCAATTCGTTCCTTGTCTCCATACAGTCGGCTGTACTGTCGAGGCTACAACCGTAAGGAGCTATAATGCGTCATTACGAAATCGTATTTATGGTTCACCCTGATCAGAGTGAACAAGTACCTGGTATGATCGAGCGTTATACCACAATCCTAAAGCAAGACGGTGGTCAGATTCATCGTTTAGAAGATTGGGGCCGTCGTCAACTGGCTTACCCAATTGAAAAGCTGCACAAAGCCCACTACGTACTAATCAATGCTGAAGCGTCTGCAGAAGCTGTTGATGAATTGGAAAATGCTTTCCGTTTCAACGACGTGATCTTACGTAACATGGTTATGCGCACTAAGACTGCTGTGACTGAGCCTTCTCCAATGATGAAAGAAGAGCCTCGTCGTGAGCGTCGTGACGATTCTGCTCCTCGCCAAGATCGCGCGGAAAAGAAAACTGAAACCACTGAAGACAACGCTTAAGGAGATCACCCATGGCTCGTTTTTTCAGACGTCGTAAGTTCTGCCGTTTCACTGCAGAAGGTGTGACTGAGATTGATTACAAAGATATCGCTACTCTTAAGAACTACATCACTGAGAGCGGTAAAATTGTCCCTAGCCGTATTACTGGTACAAGCGCAAAATATCAGCGTCAGCTGTCTTCTGCGATCAAGCGCGCACGTTTCCTTGCGTTGCTTCCGTACACTGATTCACACAAGTAATTTGGCGAATATAAGGGTTAGCTAAGATGAATATCATCCTACTAGATAAAATCGCCAACCTTGGCGGCCTGGGCGACCAAGTGACTGTTAAGTCTGGTTACGCTCGTAACTTCCTTTTCCCACAGGGTAAAGCGGTTCCTGCAACTAAAGACAACGTTGAAAAGTTCGAAGCACGTCGTGCTGAACTTGAAGCGAAAATTGCTGAGCAACTAGCTGCTGCTAACGCACGCGCTGAAAAAGTTGCTGAGCTTGCTGAAGTTACAATCGCAGCTCCTGCTGGCGACGAAGGTAAACTATTTGGCTCTGTTGGTACTCGTGACATCGCTGATGCAATCACTGCAGCTGGCGTTGAAGTACAAAAAGCAGAAGTTAAACTACCTACTGGTACTCTTCGTGAGACTGGTGAGTATGACATCGACTTACAACTTCACTCTGACGTTATCACTTCAATCAAAGTGATCATCATTGCTGAAGCGTAATCGCTGACGTATTTGAAAAAAGCCGCTCTTTTCAAATTCCCAGAGTGAAGCTTGCCAGACCTTACCGAAGGGCGAGTTTAAAATATCCCTACCCTCACTCCACGTCGCGACGCCTAATTAACGACGGGTGTAAGCAAATATGTCCAGCGCCGACAAATGGCGTATTTTTGAGGTTCACTCATCTGCGATAAATAACGTTTTTTAAACGGTATTTAAACAAAATGTTAATAATCGCTGAAATTCTTAGTGTCATGGCTTTAAACTTTTTCTGTCACTACTGCGACCTATAGTAAACCAAACAATAAAAAGCATAAGTGCCATATTATGGACATCACTAAGCAAGCAATAAAAAACGCGACTGGGGTAGGTATAGGGATAACACTGCTGGTATTTTTAGGGCTATATAGCCTGTTTAATTTACCTGTACAGCTGTTTCCTGACATTGAAAGACCGAATATTAACATCCAGACCTCGTGGCGCGCTGCGTCGCCCCAAGAAATTGAGTCGGAGATCATTGAACCTCAAGAGGAAGTGCTGCAAGGGATCCCTGGCCTTGAGTCGATGAGCGCATGGGCAAACCAAGGTAATGCGTGGATTAATCTAGAGTTTGGCTTAGATACAGACATGCAGAAAACGCTCATTGAAGTGATTAGCCGCATGAACCGCTTACCCCCACTACCTCGCGATGCCCTCTCCCCTAATATAATGCTTGCTGGAAGTGGGGGAGACGCCCCCGCTTTGACCTACTTTTTTCTTCAGCGCCTTCCGGGCAATCCAAACGAAATTAATACCTATGTAACCTTTTTTACCGATGTCATTAAACCTCAGCTTGAATCTATCCCGGGCGTTGCAAGGGCGCGTATGGAAAGCGGGGTTGGCGGCGTTGAGGAGTTTCAAATTGTTTTCGACCCGTTTAAAGCGGCGCAGTTAGGCATTGACCTAACGGCAGTTGCCAACGAGTTGGGGCGTGCGAATGATATTTCAGGCGGCTTTGTCGATGTGGGCAGAAGACGCTATACCCTGCGTTTTGAAGGTCGCTACGAGCCTACGCAAATGGGTGAAATGATCCTTGAATGGCGAGACGGCAGCCCTATCACTCTAAATGACATTGCCGAAATTAAAATCACCCGCGCTGACGGTGCAAACTACAGTGTGCAAAACGGCAATCCGGCTATATCTATTCGCGTAGACAGACAAAACAACGCCAATGTTTTAGCTACCTTAGAAGCCGTAAAAGCGAAAGTTGCACAAATAAACGAACAGGACTTGGCCCCTGAACAGTTAGTAATGGCGCAAAGCTTCGATGCCTCAGTATTTATCTATAGAGCGGTGCAGCTAGTTACCAGTAATTTGTTTATAGGCGTGCTGCTTGCCATTGCCGTGCTTTGGCTCTTTATGCGCCAGCTGCGGGCAACGCTCATTGTGGCATTGGCCATTCCTATCTCACTACTTAGCACTTTTGTGGTACTTCAACTTACCGGTCGCTCGCTCAATATCATTTCACTGGCAGGACTCGCCTTCGCGGTAGGTATGGTGCTAGATGCCGCTATCGTCGTGCTGGAAAACATTGTAAGAACGCGTAAGAGCGCCGAAGCCGAAATCGAAAATAAAGACCCAAATTCACAAACGCACATGGAGGATTGTGCCCATCGGGGAACGAAAGAAGTGTTTGGTGCCCTCATGGCGTCAACAGCCACAACCGTTGCTATTTTTATTCCCATCATGTTTTTAGAAGATGTTGAAGGGCAATTGTTTGCTGACCTCGCTCTTACCATCGCAATTGCAGTGTGTATGTCGCTAGTGGTTGCGGTAACGGTATTGCCCGTCGTTGCCGCTAGATACCTTGATGGCAACATGCCAGCTGATAGTTTACAGCGGGTATGGGCTAAGATAACCCGCGCTATTATGTCGCTATCAAGTACGCCGCTTCGCCGCCTTGTATTAGTCATAACACTCATGGGCGTGCCTATTACAGGTAGTGTTTTGCTTATGCCTTCCATGGATTATTTGCCGCCCGTAAAACGCGATGCCGTTGACGCCTTTTTAAGTTTGCCTGCGGGTGCCAGTGAAAACTTTATTAGTGAAGAAGTGATGCCAATTATCGTTGAACGACTGCAGCCCTATATGGACGGAGAAAAGCAGCCAGCGCTGAAAAACTACTACATTATTACGTGGCCAAATGGCGGAAATTTGGGTGTGCGCGCTAAAGATCAGTCTAAGGTCAAAGAGTTAGAAGCCATTGTTCGCGATGAAATTTTAAAGGATTTGCCGGATACACAGACCTTTTCACAACAAGGCAATTTGTTCGGTGGCTTTGGAAACGGTCGGTCAATCGACATACATCTTCAAGGTACCGACCAAGCCATGCTCGGCATTGCTGCGCAAGCAGGTTTAGATAAATTGAGAGAAGTTTTCCCTAACGCTAATGCGCGTTCGAATCCACCTCTAGAGCAAGCCGAACCAGAGCTTCGCTTTTACCCTAATGACAGCCGAATGATGGAAGTCGGGTTAAATCGCGGCAGTATGGGGAACCTGGTACGTGCCATGGGTGATGGTATGTATGTGGGGGAGTACTTCGATGGCACCAAACGCATGAATATTATCTTCCGCTCAGCCCCCTGGTTTACACCCGAAGACTTGAACAGTACGCCAGTCATGACGCCATCAGGCGAGGTGGTGCAATTAGGCGAACTGGTAGGTATTGAAAGAGCCGTAGGTCCGAGTCGTATTCAGCGCATTGATGGTCGAAGAACCCTTACGCTAAACGTAAATCCGCCAGAGGGTATGAGTTTAGAAGAAGCCATGAAAGTGATTACCTCTGAGGTTGAGCCCGCCATTATGGCCATGATGCCTACCGATGGCGCTATTAATTATGGTGGCAGCGCGGATAGCTTAAAAGGCGCTATTGCCTCGATGGCTGATAACTTTCTTTTTGCCATGGTGTTGCTACTGCTGTTAATGGCGGGGTTGTTTAAATCGTTAAAAGACAGCGTACTGGTAGTACTTTCTATTCCGCTAGCAACGGTGGGCGGGGTGATTGCTATTCGTATTATGAACATCTTCACCTTCCAGCCCATGGACCTGTTAACCATGATTGGCTTTATTATTTTGCTAGGGCTTGTAGTAAACAATGCCATTTTACTCGTGCATCAGACTCGCCTAGGAGAGCAAGAAGGGCTGACCCGTGATGACGCGGTAGAGCAAGCCATCAAACTACGTTTACGACCTATCTTTATGAGCACGCTGACTTCAATCTTTGGCATGCTGCCCCTGCTGTTGCTACCAGGTGCAGGCAGCGTTATTTACCGAGGTCTTGCGGCTGTTATTGTGGGAGGAATGACGGTGAGTACCATATTCACCTTGCTTTTACTGCCTACCTTGCTGCGTATGACGGCTTCAACGTCATCTGTAAATATACTCAAACCCCTGGCCGAGCGCATAGAGAGCACTGGCGCTTCGCCGACTACCTCATCCACCGTAAAACAAAATAAATACAACGATCATGTGTAAGGAAAAGACAACCATGAAAGCAATGACTTCTACTCTCGCCCTTAGTGTGTTTGCCTCTAGTTTTCTTGCTTTGCTTATAAGCAGTGTATCGTTGAGCGCACACGCACAGGATAGCAATCAACCACCACCTGTGCTGGTTCAAATAGATGAAGCCAGAGAGCAAGCGATTTCACAACTAACCTGGGTTCCTGGAACGGTACTAAGCGTCATCGATGCAAACCTCGCTTCTGAGGTAGACGGTCGCATCACTTGGATGGCAGATGTAGGTGATGTGGTAAAAGCGGGGGAGCCTTTAGTTAAAGTCGACGATACTCGCTTAAGCATTACCCGCAATCAAAATGCCTCAAATATTGCCAGATGGCAGTCGCAGGTTGAACTGTTTACCAAACGCCTCGCGAGGTACAAAAACCTTCAGGCTAGTCATAACACGTCCAGAGGTGAGTTAGAGGAAGTTCAAGCTGACTTAGAGAATGCTAAGCAGGAGTTAGCGCAAGCCAAATTGGATTTAGAATTCACCGAATATCAGATAGCACAAAGCAGTATTCGTGCTCCCTTTACGGCTTTGGTGGTTGAAAGGCTGCAGTCGCCGGGCGAATACACTGGGGTGGGGCAAACCCTGCTTCGCGTGGTAAACCCTGATAGTGTTGAAGTTCAGGTGCGCGCACCGCTCAACGTATTACCCTATATTGCCAACGGCATGAGCGTAAGCGTTCACAATAACGTGAACCAAGTAGAAGAATCTATTCGTGCCATTGTACCGGTAGGCAACAGTACATCGCGCATGATGGAGTTACGAATCGCCATCAACCCCGGTGACTTTCCTATAGGCAGTGCAGTGCGCGTGGCGTTGCCTAGCAGCGATACTCATGATGGTGTCACCATACCCCGCGATGCACTGGTACTAAGAAAGTCGGGCACCTTTATCTATCAGCTCAATGAAAATAATGAAGCGGAGCAGGTTAAGGTGACAACCGGGGTGGGCATGGGCGATAGAATTGAAGTGTTTGGCGATGTGAACCCGAAGCGCTCGGTTGTTGTGAGAGGAGCTGAACGTCTGCGTGCAGGCCAGAAAGTACGTTACAACAACGAGCGTGAGTCTTTGACGGCGAAGAACTGAGAGAATTGTAACAAATGTAAAAGTGCTATCCATTTAGACTAAAGTTAATGAGAATGTTTCTTATTTGTAATTGTTGATTATCAAATGGAGACATCCTTGAAAAAGTTAGTTTTGGCCAGTGCAGTATGCACGCTATCCAGTCCGGTAGTATTTGCGCAATCCCTAGAAAACCAGAATGAAGAAACCAAGTCTATAGAGCGAGTTGCTGTGGTAGGCGCAGCAACTAACTTGAGCATTACTGCCGAGGATATTGAGCAGTTTCAAGCAAACGATCTAGCTGACGTTTTTAGAGAGTCTCCGTCGGTCAGCGTTGGCGGTTCAGTAGGTGTAGCACAGAAAATCTTTATCCGTGGACTAGAAGATGCCTACCTGAATGTAACCGTAGATGGCGCGCAACAAACCTCAACCCTATTTCACCACATAGGCCGCGTGACGCTAGATCCCGATCTTTTGAAGCAAATCGATGTGCAGGCTGGTGCAGGTGAAGCAACCAGTGGCCCAGGTGCCATTGGTGGTTCAATCCGCTTTAAAACCAAAGATGCGCAAGATTTATTGAGAGGCGACGAACAATTTGGTGGTCGAGTAAAAGCGAGTTATTTCTCAAACGAAGGCACCCGATATAGCGGCAGCCTTTATGGAAAGCTAAGTGATTCATGGGGCTTGCTAGGTTATTACAGCACGGTTGACAGAGATAACTTTGAAGACGGCGACGGCAACGAAGTGCTGGGTACTGCCGCAGATCAAGATCTCATGTTCCTTAAAGCCAGTGGTTACATTGCAGATAATCAATACCTTTCAATAAGTGCAGAGCAGCGCAATGAAGAGGGTGAGTTTTCGGCAAGACCTAACTGGGTAGTACTAGAAGGTGCTCCACTTTATCCTAGTGAAGCAGAGCGTGATACCTACGTAGCGAACTACCGCTTTGACCACAGTGCATTGGTTTTCTTAGAAGCCACTGCATACCAAACTTCATCATCGTTCCGCGGCGGCCGTTTCGATTTCTTGTCTGATATCGATACCTATGGTTTTGATATTAGAAACACCACCGACATTTCAAACCACGTATTCACCTACGGTATCGACTATCGTAAAGATGAGGTAGAAAGTGGCCCTGGCGTAGGTCCTGTGCAGAACGCAGAAGAAGGCAGCGTAATGGGTATTTACGCGCAAGCTCATAGCAATATCACACCAGAGTTGTTGTTGAGCTACGGTGTTCGTTATGACGACTTTGATTTTCAGCAACAAATCTTGATCGATGACTATTACGGCACACCCGTTACCGATGAGCCATCTGGACTAGACGACAATGAACTTAGCTTTAACGTCGGTCTTGAATATCAGCTTACCGAAGCTTGGACCCTTGGTCTTGGTTACGCAGAAGCGGCGCGCGGTAAGCAAATTGGTGATGGTTTCACGCTTGACGAATACTTATATGATGGTGAGGACGTTCCCGTTGTAGCCAGTGACGTGGTGCCTGAAACTGTCACCAATATTGAAGCGTCAATCGAATACAGCGCGAATGACCTTAATGCGCGCCTTAGCGCCTATGAATCTACTATTGATGATGTGCTATTTAGCGGTTATCAAGGCAACTCGGTATTTAATAATATCGGTGACCTAGAATCATCTGGCGTAGAGTTTAACCTTGCGTATCGCTGGGACTCTGTTGACGTGTACTTTGGGTTTTCAAGCGTAGATGTTGAATTGATGCCTCGTGAAGGTCTGTACAGCGTAACCTATAACAGCATCGATATTAACGGATACGAGTTTGTTGGCTTAGGCAATAGTCGCGGTGATACCTGGGTACTTGGTGCAGATTACACCGTTACTGCAGACATTAGCGTTGGCTTTAACATCACTATGGTTGACGACATCAACATAGATACACTACATCAGGCCTTAGAAAACGGTTGGACCGACTCGCTTTATTCACTTAACAAAGCAGACTATACCTTAGTGGATATTTATGGCGAGTGGGAAGTCACAAACGACCTTCGCTTAAATCTGGCGGTAACGAACTTGTTTGATGAAGCGTATATCGACCATTCAAGTGTGGGTGACTACAGCGAAGTATTCCCAAGCGTTATTGGTCCGCAAGAAGCTGGACGAGATATTCGTTTGTCTGTGACTTACGATTTCTAAGCAACGCCTTTAGATGAACTTTTCAACGTTTAAAAGGTGGGTCTTTTGGGCCCACCTCTTTGCTGGCTTATTGGCCAGCATTGTCGTTTTCATTATGGCTTTTACTGGTGTATTACTCACTTACGAGCGCCAGTTCAAAGAGCTAAGTGAAATGGCTTATGCGCAAACGATTGATATCGAAAAGTCGGTAATCTCGACTGAGCGGGTTGTATCAATACTTCGTGAAAAGCATCCTAACGAAGCGCATATTTTTGTTCGATGGGTCAATAGCGAGGGAGCGGCAATTCCCGCATGGGCCGGCGAACACAGCTATCTTATTCACCCCTATACCGGAGATATATTAAGAGAAGGAGAAGGGGTCGTTGAAGAAGCATTTCATGTCATAACTGACCTGCATCGATATCTTTTAATGGAAGGGGATTACCAATTAATTGGCAAAACCATAACGGCTTATAGCAATCTTATTTTTATTTTTTTGCTGTTATCGGGAGTCATCATATGGTTGCCCAAACACATATCGAAAAAATCCTTAAAGCAGCAAATGTGGTTACGGCAAAAGTACACTAATGAACAGCACCGTCGCCGACATTGGCATTTTGTTTTTGGTATGTGGTCACTGCCTTTTTTAGTTGTGATTGGACTAACGGCTACCCTGTTTTATTTTGAGTGGGCAAACAAAGCATTGTATGGAATGTACGGTGAACAAGTCCCTACTCGCGAAAAGAAAGCTATGCCTGAGACGCTAGACGCCGACGTTGTCAGTTACGACACGCTATTTACCAAAGCTCAGCAACACGCCAATGAAAATGGCTATCAGGATTGGTATTCCATGTGGATGGAAATTGGCAAAAGTGAGGGTGTTGCACGGTTTTATATCGATAAAAGTATAGGGCACAGGCAAGAGTTAGCGTATTCACTGTATTTCGACACGGGAACCGGTGACATCACTAGGACACTGTACAAAACCGATTGGCCCAAAGGGAGTCAGGCTTGGGGTACTTCCCGCTTTTTGCACACGGGGGAATACTTTGGCTTTATAGGGCAGACCATTGCAGGGCTGGTAAGCTTGCTTTGCTGTATCTTAGTTTATACTGGCACACTACTTGGTGTGCAGAGACTTCTCAATTTGCGAAAGCAGCATTAAAAGACTTAGGCAGGGTAATGGTAACGACTAGCCCTGTTTGCTTTGTAGCACTAGCGTCTCTATGTAATGCGTTGTCTTTGATTAGTGCAGCGCGATTTATCGCCGAAATGTCGCCGCCCACAGCGGCAATTTGACGTTTCGCCAGTGCAAGCCCAAGACCAAAGCCAGAGCGCTTTGCGGCATGTACGTAGTTTTTGGCTGCCCGTGCCTTGTCTACCCTGAAAAAAGGTTCGAATATGGCGTCTAGCATTGATTCAGGGACGCCGGTGCCTTCGTCTGTAACCGTGATAACATAGTTATTATTATCGCTGGTCAGCATTAAACTCACTTTGCTTTGCTCAGGGGTATGACGCAAAGCATTACGAATAATATTTTCTAACGCCTGCCCCAAAGCAAGCTGGCTGCTCTTTTCAATATTCGCGCATTCAGGTGTGTCGACATGCAAGGTTCTATCAGGGTATTCAAACCGCGCATCTTCACAAATAACATTGATAAGTTCTACCAAGTCAAAGTCATCGCTGTTCAATTGTGGCGATTCTGTATTTAGCCATGCAAAGGTTAGGGTATCTTCAACAAGCTCTCTCATCGTGCTCGCTTCATAACGCAGGCGTGAAAGTGCTTGTTCACGATTAATGTCTTGCTCTACAAAGTCTATTGCCATATCAATGCGGGCAAGAGGCGTGCGAAGCTCGTGAGAGAGATCAGCAAGCAAACTTCTTTGATTATAAATGAGACTGCTGGTTCTTTGGGCCATCTTGTCGAACGTTTGGGCAAGCCCAGTAAGTTCGTCATTTCGCTTGGGCATTGCAGCCATTGCACGGGCTTCTAAATTGCCATTTGCGAAATCTTTTGTGGCATTTTCTAATTGCTTTAGTGGCGTCATTAGGTGTCGATACAGCATAAAACTCAAAAGACTTAATATCACTAGAGGTAATGCAATTTGAAGCGTTAAGCGTGTGGCGAGCAATAACGAACCTGGGCGCATACGCTGTGGAAGTTGAATTAAAAAGTGCGTATTGTCATCGACGAAGGGGACTTCCATCACAGGGTTTTCAGAAAAGTATAAATGTATTTTCCATTCGGGGCTGCGGCCTATTTGAAATCGGTCAACAAACTCATCTAACATTTGGGTGTTAGCGAATGTGGTCATTTGGGAGTTAACTACGGCAAGCCACGTGTCCTCCTTTGTCTTCACTTCTTGCAAAAAAGCAGCTAACGCTTGTTCTCCATCCTCCAGGTAGATTTTCTCCGCTTCTTGACCATAGGAATAAAGGGTTTCTTGATGAGCTTTATCGATAAAACTCATGCTGGTCTCGGTATGATTGGTAAGCCACGCGATGGCCCAAAATAACAGAACAGTGCCAACGGCAATAAATGCGCACAGTTGCCATAGCAGTTTGTTTTTCACGAAAAGCGATATCCTTGGCCGTGGACAGTGGCAAGGCGTTCAGGGGGCATGCCAGTCTCAACGAGCTTTTTGCGTACTCTAGACAAATGCATATCTAAGCTTCGGTCGTACCTCGAAAAGGGTTTGTTAAGCACGCTGTGATAAAGAAATGCTTTGCTCAACGTTTCCCCTTTGTTATCTACTAACATCCAAAGAAGCTTAAATTGTATTGGCGTAAATTCGAGTAGTCTTGAGTGGTATTTGGTAACTTGCTGAATGCGATTTAAATAAAGCACATCAACAATGATTTCCGACTTTTGCGTGCCTGAGTCGTTTAGTGTTTTGCTGCGTCGCAACAGTGCGTCGATGCGAAGCATCATTTCAGTAAAATTGAAGGGTTTGGGTAAGTAGTCATCTGCGCCCTTACGGTAGCCTTCAATCCTTTCTTGCTCGGCACCTGACGCGGTGATCATCATAACCGGTGTTTGCTTTATTTGCCTTAATTGGTTTAACAGCGACAAGCCGTTTAAAGAGGGAAGGCGTATGTCGAGTAACACAAGGTCAAAGTTCTCCTCAAGCACAGCTTGTAACCCAGCATTACCGTCACTTTCGTGGCGAGTGTCAAATCCTCGAGACTGCAACAGCTGTGTGATTTGTTCACTTAACGTCGCGTCATCTTCAACAATGAGTATTCGGGTTTTACGCATAATGGCTTCAGGAAAGAATTTTAAACATACTATTAATAATAGTTATCATTTGCAACTAATCGGTTTGTGACGATAAAGGCGGCCGCTAACGCGCGCTTTTATATTGTTACAAATTTACTGTGGTGCTGATGGTTTCTCGCTTTACAATAACGGTTAACAGCTATCTTAGTGCTTGCGCTAAACTGCGGTGCTCTTGATGTCTGCACAATTGAGTAAATAAAACATAGATGCAGTGGCTAACTAAGCGCTTTGCCTTCAAGGATGGAGCTACAAGGATGCAATGTTAAAAATGGTAATGAGTTTAAAGAAGTTAACGACGTTGTCGGCGTCGCTAGTAGTAGCAGGAAGTGTCGTGACTGGTTGCGCCAGCTCTAATCATGTTACTCAGATAGAAGGTGAAAATGCTGTAATCAAGTACACCAATGAGCCTGGGTATGAGGATAGATTCAGCAATATTTACGACGGTTTTAAAGCATACCCCGTCACGTGTACTAATGATTGCTACCCGGCGTCTGCCGATATTGAATGTGAAAGTGACATGCAAAATTGTCAGTTCGTTGGCAACAACCCGACAGTGTACTCACATACCGGCTTTACTGTAACCTGGTTGGGGCACGCAAGCTTTTTACTAAACACCGCAGGTGGCGAGCAAATACTTATCGACCCCGTGTTTGGCCAGTTTGATTGGCCCGTTAACTGGGCGTTTCGATTGGCGGAGGGGTTCAGCCGCAACGAACCCGCTGAGGTAGGTGAAGACAAACTCGCACAAACCGATGCTGTGGTTTATTCCCATATTCACTATGATCATTTTAATAAAGCCGATATTGCCGAATTAGGCACAAAGCCCGAATATCTTGTTCCGTTAGGTTTCGCAGAGCACTTCCCTAATAGAGGCTACACCATTAGCGAGATGGCGTGGTATACCAGCAAAAACGTAGGCAAAACCTCTATTCACTTCGTGCCTGCCCATCATTTCAGTAACCGAATTTGGGTGCCGTATTTGTACGAGGACGACAATGCAACACTGTGGGGTGGTTGGGTATTTGAGAGTGAAGGCAAAACATTGTTCTTTGCGGGGGATACGGGATATTCACCACACTTCAAAGATATTAAAGCGCGCTTTGGGGAAATAGATGTTTGCCTGTTACCCATAGCGTCTTATTTCAGCGAAACCTCACCTAAATGGTATCGCAAGGTACATACTACGCCAGAAGATGCCATTGTTGCGGCCCAAGACCTAGGCTGTAAAGCCGTGGTGCCTTGGGGCTATGGAAATGCCAGCTGGATGATGGGTGACAAAACGTCACATTCTGCGCTGTTTCGATTGATGAAAATGAAGCAGCAGCTAAACCCTGCAATGCCTTGGGTTATTTTGAATGAAGGTGAGCAGGCGTCTTTTTAATTTAAGCTACGGATAAATGGCCTATTTATCCGCAATCTTATCTGCAATTTTTTGGCATTTTCCCCGCCATTCATCATCAAGCGGTTCAAGTTTCGCTAGCTTTTGTGCCAGGGCTTTGTCTGCTTTGGTATGGGCGCATTGCATTAGGGTATGAACATTAACGGTATCGTCCTTACGGTGCAGTAGTGTTACTTCGTCGCCAACGCTAATGGTTCCAGTTTTAATAACCCGGTAATACCAGCCAGTAATACCTCGTTCGCCGACAAATCTGTCTAAATTGGGAATGTTGAAACGCTGAGAGATTTTACTGCAAGGGGCACGTGGGGCACTTGCTTGCAGTTCTACCTCGCCGAACTTCCATATGTCGCCGATATAAACAGTGGCATCGTCCATGCCCTCCACACTGATGTTTTCGCCAATACTGCCTAGCGAAAATTCGCCTTCAGGAAAATGCTTTCTTAATGTTAGATAGTTGGTCGGGTTGAACTGATGCAGCACTTTTTCCGGTCCACCGTGAAGACGTTTATTGGCTTGTTCGTCTTCATCGGTTCTGTCCATATGTACCGTTAACTTGTCGATAGGGCTTTTGACAATACTGCTTGGTGCACCACGAGGACCCAGTGGCTGAGGTTTTCCAGCAAACAAAGCGTTAACAGTAAATGTGGCGGACATGGAATCTCCAAAAAAATATTTTTGTGCATTTAAACCTTTCTACTATAGGGTACGACTAACCTTATAACACTAACAAGTGCTTATACCAGTCCGCATAGATAATTACCCACTCAGCGAGAGTTAAAATGTTCGTAATCGCGGCGTGTTACCGCAGGTATAGTGGTTCTACACCAAGGTGACACAACAAAGAGTACGGACATTTTAAACTCGCCCTTCGGGAAGGTCTGGCAAGCTTCCTAGCTGCATTCTGGGAATTTGAAAGGGAACAGCCATTCCTGCATTCCCACGCTTTGCTAGTAAACTTGCCAGCACCTTCTGAGTGGGCAATTATCTATGCGGATTGGTATTTTGCTAATCAGCACCACAAATAACAAAGAGAAAAGAATGGAACACACACAACAACGTGTTGTACACGCCAATGTGGTGTTTGGTAACAAAAGCGAAAACGAGCTGATATCTAAAGCGAAGAGGGGCGATAAACAGGCGTTTAGATCCCTTTACGATGAACATATTGGGCGAGTCTACGCGCTTTGTTACCGGCTAACAGGTGAAAAGGGAATGGCGGAAGATGCTTCGCAAGAAGTCTTTATTCAGCTATGGAAAAAATTGGGTAATTTTGACGGTCAAAGCCAATTTTCCACGTGGTTACACAGCGTAACGGCAAACATTACCATTTCCTATATGCGCAAGCAGAAAGGCTGGGTGCAGCGCATGTTCAACTTGGAAAACAGCGGTATTAACGAGATGCCGGCTGAAGGTAACAGCACTGATGTGGACTTAGAAGCATTGGTTATTCGTCTTCCTGAGCGAGCCAGAATGGTTTTCGTGCTCCATGCGTTAGAGGGTTACCGACACGAAGACATTGCAAATATGTTGAATATGGCAGTGGGTTCGAGCAAAGCGCAGTTTTTCCGTGCTAAGCAATTATTAAAAGATTTTATGGGAGTCGATGATGAGTAATTTTGACGACAAGCTTGCTCAGCATATTTCTGAGCTATCAAAAGAGAAGCAGCCCGAGCGAGATCTGTGGCGAGGCATAGAGCTAGGTATAGCATCGGCTCAAGACAACCCTTCAAACGATGACGCTTCATCACCTACGGTTACATCGAGACAGTGGATGGCGATAGCCGCAAGTGTTTGTTTAGTTACCGTATTGTGGTTCGCTGCTCCTTTTGCGTTTAAAGCTGATGAAAGCCGAAGTGATGGCTATGCCCTGATCGACGCAATGAGTATGCAGCAGCAACAACAAGTAAATAGTCTTCTTGCTAGTTATGAAAGTACAACAGCGCTAACTGAAGATTGGCAAGAACAATTAAAAGAATTAGACGATGCTGCTGATGTTATCAAAGCGGCGTTAAAGGACGATCCAGACAACTCAGCATTAATCAAAATGCTGCATCACGTATATCAACAGCAAATTGCCTTAATTGAGCGAGTGCACGCGCCAAAGTGGCAGCAAATTTAATAAGGGTTTAAAGATGAATATGAATACTAAAAACACATTTTTGCACACGTTTAAAACGCCTGTTGCGGCTAAGGTGCTACTTACTACTGCGTTGCTAAGTATCGCTACAGCGGCATTTGCAGGGGAAAAGGTAGATAAGACCATCGATACATCGGCTTCGCCGAAAGTAGACATCGAGCACATTAATGGAAAAGCGGATATTCGAGTTTGGGATAAGTCCCAGGTTCGTGTCACCGGTGAACTGGGCGATCAAACTGAAGAGTTCATCTTTGAAAGACGTGGAGATGTTGTGGTTATACACATTGAAGTCGAGCGCCACTCAAAGAGCTGGTTCAACAAAGGGAAAGATGGCGACGACCTTGTTATTTATATACCTTCAGCAAGCGACCTGCATTACACCGCGGTCAATGCAGACCTTATTGCGGTAGGTATTACAAAAGCAGTAGATGTTGAAGTTGTGAATGGCGACGTCACACTTAAAAATATTGGTGAGCGTGTTGAGGTTGAGTCGGTGAATGGAGATATCGTGCTTGAGAACGTAAGAGGCCGATTAGAGGCGGAAACGGTAAACGGCGAAATCGAAGCGACACACTCAGGAAACACGCCAGTAAGTTTTGCGTCAGTCAATGGCAAGCTCGACATTACTTCCGATAGCCCAGACGTATCAGTAGAAACCGTCAACGGTCGAATTGATGTAGCCCTTCAAGCGGTTGATGTTTTGCAGATTAATACAGTTAATGGGCGTACTTTCGCGAGTTTAGGCCTTAACAAGAACGGCAGTGTAAAAGCAAATTCTGTGGGCGGCGCGATGGAATTTGTCTTTCAAGATGGGGTATCGGCACAATTTGATATTGAAACGCACGCTGGCGGCAATATTGTGAATAATATCAGCGATGAAAAGTCGCAAAAGCCGAAGTATGGCCCAGGTAGCTGGTTACGCTTTATCCATAACGGTGGTGCTGCAAATGTAGATATCTCTACGGTGCACGGCCGAATCGAAATAGACCAAAAGTGAATAAGCTATAGGCAAGGCAATTGAAACTTTAGGTTGAAAAAAAGAGTTTAGTCCACATTTATTAATCAGACATGTGGTGAGTATTGAAAAGCTGCGAGTTACCGCAGCTTTTTTTGTTTGCCCAGCGAAGCTGGCAAACCCGTCAGGTTGAAAGAAACCTGAATCACCCTGACTGAGGGGAAGATAATCCGAATGGCAAGGGCGT
>LUMJ01000048.1_pt1 | contig 49550 bp, 46 predicted proteins | sample 729631 | NCBI WGS metagenome assembly LUMJ01 (sample SAMN03860266, study PRJNA289734) | marine metagenome | biome: seawater column; feature: ocean; material: water; isolation source: Red Sea water column Station 22 - depth 500m | place: Saudi Arabia: Red Sea | collected 2011-10-15 | depth 500 m
ATCATATTTTTTTTCTTTGATTGGTTGAATTAATTTTGGAATTTCTTTTGGTAAAAATTGCCCATCACCATCTATTGTAACAATAATATCAGCATTAGAATGTCTAGCAAAATCAAAAAGGGATTTTAGTGCAGCACCTTTTCCCATATTTTTATCATGTTTTATTACAAATGCGCCAGATTTTTTAGATATATTAGCAGTATCATCAGCAGAGCCATCATCACAAACAACTATACTATCAACATATTTTGAAACATCACTAATTAAATTAGCAATTACTTTTTCCTCATTAAATGCAGGAATACATGCAATCACAAACAACAATAATGACTTTTTATTAACAGTTAAAAATTTACTGGCTAATATTATTCATGATTAACATATTATATTGAAAATCTGGCATAAATATTAATAAGTTCTCAGAAACCAAAATTATAATATCATTGTCAACTATTACTTTTGTTAATCATGCATCTGTAATTTTTTCATATAAAAAAATTCATTTAATAACTGATCCATGGCTTTTTGGTAGTGCTTTCAATAATAATTGGGATTTAATTTCAAAATCAAAAATGCAAACTGACGATTTTGAAAATATTACACACATATGGTTTTCTCACGAGCACCCAGATCATTTTGCTGTACAGGTTTTGTATTCAATTCCAGAGAAAATTAGAAAAAAAATACATGTTTTATTTCAAGATACATTAGATCATAGAGTAGCAAAAAAATGTAGAGAACTTGGTTTTCATGTAACCGAAATGAAACATAATAAATTATACAAACTAGATGATGAATTCAATGTTAAATGTAAGCCATACGGTTTTTATGATTCGTGGTTATACCTTGAAATTGGCAGGAAAAAAATTTTAAACATAAATGATTGTGGTATAGACAGTTATTCACAATCAAAGTACGTTCGTAAGTTTACTGGTGATATTGATTTACTTTTAACTCAATATGGTTATGCCGCACGTATAGGCGATCCTGAAGATGTTGACTTGAGAAAAGCTGCTTCTAAAGAAAAATTAAATCGAATTAAAATTCAGGCGGAAGTTTTCAAGCCCAAACAAATTATTCCATTTGCCAGTTTCATTTACTTCTCACATGTGGACAATGCTTACATGAATGATCAAGTTAACAAAATAAGAAATGTTGAGCAATTCATTAAACAGAATACCAATGCAAAACCAATAATTCTCTATCCTGGAGATAAATGGACCATTTGTGAAGAAAGAAACAATGCAAAATCAGTAGAACTTTACGAACAAGATTTTGCAGCCGAGCATAAATTTCATGAAAATTCTCCTGTAATTACTTTAGAAGAATTAAAAAATTTGGGAGATGTATATAATAAAAAAATTCGTGGTAGAAATAATTCGTTTTTAATTAAATTTTTTTATTCAATTTCATTTTTTAAAACTGCAAAAATCTATCTAAAAGATTTAGAGATCCCAGTTTTATTTGATCTTATAAATGGAGTTCAAAAATCTAATTTTTTAAAAAAGAATGCAGATATAATTACGGATTCAGATAGTCTTGCCTTTGCATTAAAATTTGATTATGGTTCTGAGACTATATTTGTAGGTGCAAGATTCCGAAGATCTGGTGGGAATTCACTAAATTTTTTGAGGTCATTCATGATTGGAACTCTTAACAATAATGGAAGAACATTCCCACTGGGCGTGATTAGCTTTTTACTAAAAGAAAGAGGTGTGTGGAAAGGTATGTTTCTACAAGCATTGATAGGCAGTGATGATTTAGATCAAATTACAGCAGATTCAGTTCACAAAAAATAAAAATGAGAGGTGGAAAAAATTTTACATTCATCTTTTGTGAAAATGTATTATTGACAAGATTATATTCTCAAATACATAATCCGAAATATTTACATTCAAAAAGCAATACGTCATGAAAAGAAATTCATAGAAAATAAATACCCGATAATAAAATAATCTTAAACTTGCCTAACATTGAATGGAACAAATCCTACTGGATTAATGATATACAAATTTTCAATGAAGGACTGTCTAGAAAACATTATCCAAATGAAAAATATTATGGTGATAGATGGGGTAAAGTAGAAAAAGACCCTGTTTTAAAATCAATTAAAGAAAAGTTTATTCTTCCTATCGTAAATGAAAACAAATCAGTGTTAGAAATTGGTCCTGGAGGAGGTAGATGGACTAAATATCTTTTAAATTGTAATAAGTTGTATTGTCTTGATTTAAATCCACAATCTCTAGATTATGTAAAAAATCGGTTCAGTTCTCAAAACAACATTACATATATTCTTAACAAAGGAAATGATTTCCCGAACATTCCCAAGAGTTCTATAGATTTTATTTGGAGTTTCGGAACGTTTGTTCATTTTGATATTGGTGTGATTGTGGATTATCTTTGTAATATGATAAATATCTTAAGTAATAATTCAGATGTTGTAATTCAGTATTCTGAAAAGAAAAAAAAAGAAGGACAAAAAAATAAAAGTTATGGTTCAAACACAAGTGAAGTTATGAATAAGATGGTAACGGATCTTGGCTTTTTAGTTCACACTGACGAAATTGAATTAAGGCCAGATTCTAATTTAATTCACTTCAGTAAAAACGATAAAATTAATTCCCAAATGGAAAAGAATGATCCAGGTAATATAGTCACAAAATCTTACAAAACGATTTTGAACAGGCTTCCAGATGAAGATGGTTTTGAATTTTTCACAAATCAATTAAAACGAAAAAATTTGCTTGAAAAGGAATTAAAAGTTCTGCTAGTTAAATCGGACGAATATAAAACTAATTTAGAAAATCTTTTTACTAATATAATTAATAACCGATGATAAGGAACAAAATTAAGAGATATTTTCTCATGTTAGTAAAACAAAAACATTTGACTAATACATTATAATTTAGTTATTCTTTTTTCCAATTACAATAATATTGCTTCCGATTCTAGCTGGAACCAAATTTAGCAATTTAAAGAGACCGTTCCAAGAAATATTTATTCCTAATAATTCTGCAAAAACATAATTTTTGTAAATGACTTCAAGATTAAACATTTCCATAAGTGTTGATAGTGATTTAATTGTGTGTGGACGTACATGGGTGGGATCATCCCAAAAGTGTTTTTCTGGAGTTGGGCATGATATCGCAATTATTCCATCCTTTTTCAATATACGTGTTAATTCATACATTGCTTTGCTAGCATCAACATGTTCAAGTACCGATTGTATGAAAATACCGTCTACACTTTGATTATCAAAAGGAATTTCATAAATTGAAGCTTTTGTTGCTTTTAAACCACGTTTTGTACAATACTCTACCCAATGATCTTTATCATCGATACCATATGCATTTAGATTCAATTGCTTTGCTTGAATTAAAAAATCTCCTTGCCCACAACCAATATCCAGTATAGAAGGTATTTTTTTAAAATGTCTATCCAATATGTTATGAAAATACTTGTCTCGCTGTCGTTTAAAAAAACCTGAATAAGTATTATACATGATTAATTCTAGTTTATGATTTACTAAAGTGTATAAAATATGTTTAGTAAATTATCCTAAAAATATTTGGCTTCATTACATTCTTAGAATAAGAAATTCAAAGAGATTTTTCAAGTTTTGTTTTATAATAAATATTCCTTAAAAGATAGATGGGAATAGCTAATAACGATAAAAGTGCAATAATGTATGTCTGAATTCCTAATAATTTCAAAAGAAATAGATCAACTTGTAATTTACCAAATAACCACATAACAGATTGTGTTAGTTGATTATATTCAAATGACCAAATTACTAAAGGATTAACCCATATAGGAAAAACACCACCATCTTCTTTTCTCGCCATAGAATATAGCCCCCTAGTATCATCCCCTACGAATCCCCACACAAACCAGTGTATATCCTGTAAAAGATAAACTAGATTTATGAAAAATCCTAATCCACCTAAAATAACCAATGCTAATTTAAAAAATATTCCTCTTTTTTCAAGACTAAATGCAATAGGAATCATCATAAAAGGAATTAGTGGAAGAAAATATCTTGCCCCCCATGCGTTAAATCCATGCCAATTATCTCCTCTAGAAAACTCTAAAATAAATAAAAGTATAATTCCTAACAATAAGAAACATTCAGATTTATTTTTTTTATAAAAATCAAAAAACCCTATAAATATACTAATTAAAATCGGAGAAAAGACAAAAAGTCCAGCACCGGGACTGAAGAATAAACCAAAAGTATTAAACAATGGACCAGAACATAATTCACATTCATTGGGATTAGCTATATGAGTAGCAACATCTGTTCCAACTAATCCGAACTCAAATCGGACATAATGAATGATATGATATATTCCATATGCTGAAAAAGTTGGGATGATAAATGCCAATAATGATTTTATTTTTTCTTTTCTTGTCTTAATCAAGTACAAAATAAAAAAGAAAACTGGAATGATAATAAGAACCGCATCAGAACGAGTCAAAAATGCAAAGCCAAAACTAACTCCGCTCAAAACCAAATATCTTGGAGAATTATTTGTGTTCCAACGTCTAAAAAAATAATATGCTAATAATGCAAAAAAAATCTCTACGGGACTATTAAGAGACGTTTGAGAATAAGCCCATGCTACTGTACTAAAACCATAAATAAACGAAACAAGGATAGAATTTTTTAATGAAATTCCAAATGAACGGCAAATTAGAAAAAGAATAGATACAGAAAGGGCTGTAAATAGAGGACCGTAAAACAATTCCAGAAAAATAAAATCTGGATTTTGACTATTTCTCCAACTCACATAATGATGGTCATTAAACTCCTCGAAATCCCATTTAATGTCAGCTGAAATAAAATTAAAAGTATGATTAAGAAAAATAAACGGTGCCTGAGTGACACTATGAATAATACTAGCCTGTGAGCAAAGAATTCCATTTTCGCAGAGAGGTCTTCCCTGATAAATAGGAAGATCGTGAGGAAAAAGATAGGGGTATTCAAAAAATGGTCTAGATTCACCTTGAATATATGAAGGATCATTCTCCCATGTGGCTATTCTAAAACTTTGCTGATAAGCTACATCCTCATCAAAAGTATATCTATGTCCATCATTAGAAAATACAAAAATAGTAAAGCAGATAATAAAAATTAAAATTGGAATTTTTTTATCAAAATGAATTTTCTGAAATACCTGCATGATGTAGAGTATAAAAATACTAATTTAAACTGAATGCGCTCTAAATATAATCACATATGTAAAAATTTTATTTAGTTACGATGAAAATAAATATAATTCTTGGTAAATAATAAATGATGCAATCTATAAAAAAAATTAAAATTTTAAGAGATTCGATTAAGCAAATTAAAAACTGGTACAATCCAATTAATTACTATTTAGGAATCTCAAATAAATATGGTATAATCTATTTTAAAAATGGAATAAAATGTATTATGAGAAATAAAAGCGACTCGATTGCATTTTTTGAAAATTATTTTTTGAAATTAAACAATCCTGATGAAAAATTTGAGATAAAAAAAAATAATACTGTAATTGATATTGGAGCACATATAGGATATTTTACAATATATGCAGCTAAAAACGCACATCAGGGAATAATATATTCAATAGAACCTTACAGAGAATCATTTGAAATTCTTAAAAAAAATTTGAAACTAAACAATTTAACAAATGTAAAACCATTCCATGCGGCAATTTCAAAGGCAACTGAACAAGTGACACTTTACATCGATAAAAATAATCAGATTGGAAATAGTATATTTAGAACGAATGAAACTACAGAAAGTGAAAAAGTTGATTCGTTTAGTCTTGGGGATTTTGTAAAAAATAACAAAATAGAAAAAATCGATTTTCTCAAAATAGACTGTGAAGGCGCTGAATTTGAAATTTTATTAAACTTAGACAAAGAATTAATGAAAAATATTAATAGAATTTCAGCTGAAGTACATGAAAATAACAATTCAGATTCTATAGATGAATTGGTAGATTTTCTGAGCAAAAATAATTTTGGTGTTAGTATTTCTAATCTGCTAGACGATTCAACAACAAAACTTTCAATGTTATACGCAGAAAATAAAGAATTTAAAGAAACTTAGATGAATTGTCTTGTCATTATGTTTAATTTCTTTATAAACGATGTAAAAAATTGTGGTGAATCTGAAGTCAAGCCTACAGGAATATCAACAGTGTTGACAAAGTTTTTCACAACCTCGTGATCTTGAAACTTTCGCTTGCTTTGCATTAATTTTTTTCTTTTTTGAATTTTTGGAAGCATTTTCAATAATGAGAAAAATGCCCTAACTTTCACAAAACCCATTCTTTTTGAAGACAAAAACAGGAACATACAAAAGTCATAAAGAATTAAAAATGGAAAAATTTTGAATAGAGTTTTTTCTGAATATAATGTTAATAGGCAAATCCATCTGTTTCGTTCCATAAAAAAGAATTTTTCTGAGTTCCATCCCAAATTTGGACTTCCAACGTGATAAATTATACATTGTGGTTCATAGTATGAAGGAATGCCCAACATCCAGCCTCGCCATCCATAATCAAGATCATCTGCCATTAAAAAAAATAAACTAGATTCATCAACATAACCAATTTCTCTAAATATGCGAGCAGCTGAAAAAGTACACGCACCTGTTGCAAATGATATTTTTTGAAATTTCTCAAATTGATTATTGTTTTTTTGACCTCTGTCTCTTGCAAAACCTGTACCAAAAATATTTGTCATACATCCACAATTTTCAATTATAGAGTGATCATTTCTTTTAAAAAATCTGCCTTGGTACATGCCAATGCCATGCTTCTTGTAACTATCTAATAAAATACTAAGCCAATTTGGTTCTACTACAGTATCAGCATCCAAAAAAACAAGAAAATCTCCTTTCGCTTCGTCTATACCTTTATTTCTTGCAGCCATTGCTAAATTTTTTTTGTTACGGAAAAGCCTTATTTCAGGATATTTTTCTTTACATGACTCTGAGCTGTTATCCGAAGAATTATTATCAATTAACAACACTTCAAAATTACAATTGGTAGTCTTAAAAACAGAGTTTATACAGTCTAAAATATACTCCTTCCCATTATAATTAATAATCACAACACTAACCAATGAATTTTCAGTTACACTGTAATTTTTTTCCATTGCACAACATGAACATCGCCCAGATATCAATCTTTGAAATTAAAATCATTATATACATAAAATATGAAACCATGTCCATGTTAGTTGGAAGATCACCACTAAGAATAAGTTTTGTTGGAGGAGGAACAGACCTAGAAGAATATCATAAAAAATATGATGGATATTCTATATCATATACAATTAACAAGTATACATATGTAATTGCAAAACTCAGAAAAGATGATAAATTACAGGGATTTTCTCCAGATTTTGCATCACACCTAGCACCAAAAAAATATTCTCCCACCAGAATCCTACAAGGCCACGAAATCATTATTGTGGGATTACGATATATGAAATTCAGAAAAGGGATTGACATGTACTTGAGTTCAGATGTTGAACCAAATTCGGGATTAGGTGCATCATCCTCACTTACAACTAATTTTGTTAATGTGATCTCATGCTTACAGGGGAAAAAGATAGCCCCAGGTAAGATTGCCATGAAAGCATACAAAATTGGTCATGATATTCTAAAATGGGGGATAGGGAAACAGGATGAACATGCATCTGCGTTTGGAGGCTTGAATTTATACAGATTTACAAAAAATAAAGTTTTTGTCAAACCAATAAATTTGAAAAAATCTACATTGAAGGAATTACAAAATTCTTCTATATTATTTCACCTTGGAGATAGAAAACATTCTATGGGAATTTTACAATCTCAAATTAATGCCATAAATAAATCAAATAAAACTACAATGTCCTCTCTGCATAAGGCAAAAGAATTAACACTAGAAATGTATGATGCATTAAAAGAAAATGACTTGACTAAATTTGGTGATGTTTTGAACAGGGGTTGGAAAGCCAAACAAAATTATACAAAAGGAGTATCGAATAGTAGAATTGAAACTGTAAGCAAAAAAGCAATAGAAAATGGAGCTATTGCGTTAAAGGTTACTGGTGCGGGCGGAGGTGGACATCTTTTCATTTATGCTAAACCTTCAAAGCATGATTCAATCATCAAATCATTAAAGAAACTAGGAGTGAATCATGTTGATTTCAAATATCAAAATGTTGGTGCCAAAGTATTTGATATAAACAATTTATAATATCTTCAAAGTTAATTATCTCATGTCACTAGAGGATATCATATCAAGTAATCTTGATGAACAGATAAAAACCATTAATGAACTGAAAAAAAATAAAAAAATTATTCAAGAGATTTACTTGAAACTTAAGGATGCCCAAGATAGTGGTAATAGGATTTTTGTAATGGGTAATGGAGGAAGCTCCTCTACTTCCTCTCATTTTGTGTCAGATTTACTCAAAACAAGTTTGACAGTAAACCAAAATAGACCAAAGGCAATCTCACTTACAGATAATATACCGGTTTTAATGGCATGGGCAAATGATACCTCTTTTGAAAATATTTTTGCCAATCAACTTGAGAATTTTGTAGAAAAAGATGATATTGTTATTGGAATAAGCGGTAGTGGTAATTCTGAAAATGTGATCAAAGCAATTCAATTTGCAAATGAAAAAAATGCACAAACAATATGCCTGGTTGGCGGAGATGGTGGGAAATTAGCCAATATTTCTCAACTTTGTTTAATAATTCCAAATAATAATATGCTTACAATTGAAACGATGCATCTTTTAGTGTGTCACTTGTTGACTACGCTGTTACGTTCTGATGGAAAACCATTATTTTCCTATTAAAAATGAAAAAAGCAGTCTTTCTTGATAGAGATGGAGTAATCAACAAAGAAAGAAAAGATTATGTAAAATCCATAGAGGAATTTCAAATTCTAAATAATATTCCAAAATCTATAAAGATGTTAAAGGAGAAAGGATTTCTAGTTATTGTTATCACAAATCAATCAGCTATCAACAGAGGACTGATTACGATAGAAACATTAAATGAAATTCATAATTATCTTCAAAACTTTTTAAAAGAAAACAATACATCTATTGATGATTTTTATTTTTGTCCTCATAGACCTGATGAAAATTGTAAGTGCCGTAAACCAAATCCGGGAATGTTGATAAAAGCTGCACAAGAACATAACATAGATATGAATCAAAGCTTTATGATAGGAAATTCATTAACTGATATTCAGGCTGCGCAAAAATCTGGATGTAAAGGAATTTTATTAAATCAAAATCAGGCTCTTCTGGAACTAGTCACGGATAAAATTAAAGTGAATTTTGCATAAAATTTAGGCCACCATCAATATCACTAAACTCAAAACCTAACGCTTTTTCTAATCTGGTTGCATCTAGACATCCATTTCTTGGTCTTGGAGCAACCTGATTCACTTTAGATGACATTGTTGGAACGATTAGATCTTCATTATAACCAAATACTCTAGCTAATTTTAAGGCAAAATCATACCTAGATAAACAAGTTTTTCCTACAGCATGATAAATTCCAGATAAATCAAGATTTTGTATACAAAGTATTACTTTACACAAGTCATCAACTAATGTAGGAGTGTTAAATTGGTCTATAAATGCAGGTACTGTTTTATTTTGTTTTAGATTATCAAGTACCCAATTTGTAAAACGTGATCTATGATATTGACCATAGATAATTGTAGTCCTAAAAATTAGATTATTACTTGAAGATTCCATTAATACTTTTTCAGCCACAAGTTTTGTTTTCCCATAATATGAAAGAGGGTTAGTCGAATCAGATTCTACATATTTTTTGTCTTGTTGTCCATCAAAAACGGCATCAGTTGAAAAATATAGAAGTTTGGCACCTACAGATGCACAAGTCTGGGCAATCTTTTCTGTAATTGCAACATGCAAGAAATATGCAGCATCTTTATTTTTTTCACAAAAATCAACATTAGGATAAGCAACTGTGTGTATAACAAGACTAGGTTTTATTTTATTAATTAAGTCTAAAATTTTTTGTGATTCTTTTACAAGATCTACTCGTGTAGAATTTTCACTGTTTATCTTTTTGTTATAATACGTATGATATAGTTCAAAACTATCTTTTGCGTAATTATATAATGTTGAACCAACTAGACTGTTGCTTCCAATAATGAGAACTTTGGGAAAATTAGTCACTTTTCCATTTATCCCAATCATAATCATCGTATGTTACGTCATGTTCATCACGATTATCAGGCTTCCATGAGGGATTTACCAGTGCAAGTATTGTACTTGGTTCTTTTGAGAGATTAATATGAGCAGACGAAAATCCTTTAGGAATTTCAACTAGTACAGGATTGTTTTCACCAGATTCTATCTCAAGATATTTTCCATCTTTATTTTTAATGATAAAGACAACCGTTCCTTTTATGCATACATAGTAACTATGTCTAATAATGTGTAAATGAGGACCTTTTCTTTCACCAGGTTCAATTCTTGTTACATAAACCATTTCAGGTTGTACAGTAATTATTTTATCCCAATTTCTCCATACAGGTATTAAAAAACCATTAATATGATTATCATGAATATCTTTAGTATCATGTTTTTCTAATTTATGCCAACTAATTTTATTAGACATAATAATAAGAATGAAAATTAATGAAGATATTTAATGTATTGTTAAGAGACCATGTCATTTTCATTCCAAAATCTTAAATGACCTAAGTGGAAAAATTGCTAGATAGGAGAAGAAATGAAAAAAAATACTAACAAAAATAAGATTTCAAAAATATTAAAAAATAAAAAAATTTTGGTTTCGGGTGGAGCTGGAAGTATAGGCAGCAAATTAGTAAAAAAATTATTAGAATATCCTATTCATTCAATTAGAATTTTAGATATTAATGAACATGCATTATTTGAACTAAACCATGAAATTAATGATTCACGAGTTAGATTATTGCTAGGTAATATTTTGGATAAAGATAGAATTGATATGGCAGGAAATGGCGTGGATATAATTTTTCATGCCGCCGCAATTAAAAATATAGAAATTTCAGAATATAATCCAATAGAGACAATTGATACCAACATTAATGGAACTGTTAACATGATTAAGATGGCTATTAGAAACAGAGCCAAAATATTTCTCAATGTTAGTACTGATAAAGCAGTAGAGCCGTCAACACTTTATGGAACAACAAAACAATTAACTGAGAGATTAACAAGTTGGGCAGGATTACATAATGAAGATACACAATTTGCATCTGTTCGTTTTGGAAATGTGATGGATACACGTGGTAATGTGTTTGAGGTTTGGGAGAAAGAAGCCCAAGAGAAAAAACCGTTATCTATAACTCATCCTTTAGCAGAAAGATACTTTTTCAAATCAGATGAAGCCATTGATTTTATTTTAAAATGTTTATTGTTAATTAAAAGAGGCGAAGTTTTTATTCCAAAGATGAAATCCTATAGTATAAAAAAATTAGCGCAGAAATACTCAAAGAGACAAAAAATAATTGGTTTAAGACAAGGCGAAAAACAAAAAGAAATTCAAATTTCAAAAGAAGAAGAGAAAATATCTTTAGAAAAAAGTGATATGTGGATACTTAATCCATATAATAATCAATAAAAAAGAAGTTTATTTTTCTTCAAAGAATTCTGAAATTGTCTGAACTAAAAGATCCTTTTCCTCCATAGTCATATTAGGATATAGCGGTAATGTCAAAACTTGGTTTGAGATTTTTTCAGTGATTGGTAACGAATTGTTATCAATACTAAATTTTTGTTGATAAAATGAAGTAGTATGAATTGGAGTAAAATACACTTTTGAGAAAATCCTTCTAGATGTTAGGAAGTCATGAAGTGAATTTCTGATATTTCTATCAGGTAATCTAATTGTAAACATTTGGTATATATGATCATAACCATTTGGAGGAGTTGGTACTTTAATTTGAGAGAATTTTGAGAGTTTAGATGATAAATAATTAGCATTATTCTTACGCATTTTAATTATTTTCTCAAGTTTGTTTAGTTGGGTTAATCCTAATGCTGCAGTAATAGATGACATTCTCCAATTATAACCAAGAGCCAAATATTGTGATGATGATGGATTCTCAAAATAATTTGTTTGATCTAATCGTCCATGAGAGCGTATTAATTTTATTTTATCGTGTATGTCTCTTGAATTTGTAACTACTGCACCGCCCTCACCAGTTGTTAATACTTTGTTTCCACAGAAGCTAAAAATTGCTGCATCAGAAATGGAACCAACTTTTTTTCCATTAATTGATGAACCAAGTGATTCAGCACAATCTTCAATTAATAAAAGATCATTATTTTCTGCATGTTTTTTTATTTCGGATATTTGACAAGACATACCTCCATAATCCATAGGAATTATTGCTTTAGTTGATGATGATATTTTTTCTTTAATTAATTCAGGATTTAGACCAAATGTTTTTTCTTCTATATCCACAAATGATGGAGTTGCATTAACAAATAATACAGAATTTGCAGTAGATACAAATGAAAATGAAGGAACTAGTATTTCATCGCCATTTCCTAATCCAAATGCCAATAAAGTTGCATGAAGCGAAGAAGTGCCTGAATTGAGTACCGTGCAATAATCTACACCAACATAATTACTAATAGCATTTTCAAACTCTTCGATTTCAGGACCAATAGCCCAATTAGAACCACGCTTAATTATTTTTGTAATTAAATTAACATCTTCATCATCAGTGTAGATTTTGTGTAAAGGAAGTTTCCATGTTCCATTAGATTTTTTTTCCTTCATCTGTATTTTCACTTAACTATCCCATATTTCCTTTTCGTATATTAATAAAATTTCTTATGATGAATTAATTTCTAATAAAAAAATAATTCATCAATTTTTTGTTCTATTTTATTATCTAAAACTCTAACAAAATTCATCAAAAATTTATTTTCAAAAATTTAATTACTTACAATTTCTCTAGTGTTAATTTATCATATTGTGTTAAAATCTAATGTGAATGCATTGAATTAATTTTTAAAAGATCAGTGTTTTCTTCAAGAAATTTTATTACTGATTCTAATTTTATATATGAATTATTTGCATATAACTTGGAGAAGATTTTAGACATTAATTCAATGTCTTCTTTATAATCTACAGTCAATCTCCAGTTTGATCTTTGTTTATTTTTTTCTACAAAGATTTCTCCAATTTTTATTCCTTTAGGGCATTGTCGTAATTGAAATGTTACATGTTCCTTAGATAAATCATCATGAAATGTTTTATAGACATATCTCAGAGTGGTAAAAGTGAAAACTTCAACTAAATATCCTTCAGGGTAACTCTGGTGTATCATATTAGTTACATAATCTAATTTTTTATTAATTAGAAGTGATACTGCCTTATCTACTAATTTTGGATCTATCAATGGATTATCTGCAGTAATTCTAACAATGACATCACCCTTGAAATGCACTGCACAATCAAAATATCTTTTAAGCACATTTAGAGAATTTCCTCTGAAGCAAGACACACCAATTTTATCACATAATTTTTCTATCTCATCATCAGGTTTTAGATTAGACGTTGCTACAATAATTTGATCTATTTTTTTAGAAAACTTTAAAAAATTTACTATATGTTCTAAAATTGGTTTTCCTTGTATTTTCATCAATACTTTGTTATGTAATCGTTTTGACCCTGTTCTAGCCTGTATTATAACTAATATACGCAATAATTATCACATTAAATGCGGTGTATCTGTAAATAAGTATGAATCAACCAACAAATAATTTTCAATGCACTTACAATGAAAATTAAAATAAATAGGATGTTGATGTGATTTTTAAAATAAATAAATTATAAATTTTCTAATCGATCATAAATTGGGTATTCTGCTTTTAAAACTACTGGCCTGTATTCTTTTTTGTTAATTGTATTGAATCTAATCTGTGCTGTATACCTAACAGAATTTTTTGTTATATTAACTCCACTAGAATGAGCTAAATCCATATTTATGAAAGCAATATCACCTGGTTTAGCATCAATTTTTCTCTTTTCTACATTTTCATATAAACTCTTATCGCAAACATATTGTTCTGACTTAAATCCATGATTTTTCGTGTAATTACTCTTTAATCTTCCAGATTTATGAGTTTTAGGAGCCAATAATACAGAACCATTATCGCTATAAGCATCATTTATTGGAATCCAAGCTACTAAATGATTAATACCTTTTTCATTCTCTAAAAAATAATTTGAATCTTGATGCCATGTTCTCACATTGTTAGGATCATTTGGAATATCAAATCTAAAGGCAGGACTCACGGTTCCAAGATTATTTTTGTCTTTAATTCCAAGCAATTGCATGGCTATATTTTCTATATTTATGCTAACAAAAAACTCGATTAAGGCATAGGATGTATTAATTGTTTGAAAAATCCATGAACTACTTGATGGATTTACTTGTTTGATTTTTATTAAAACATCGTTAAGAATTTCATTTTTTGAATATTGTTTATCTTTAATCAAAGATTTTCCCTCTAACGAAATAACATGAAATACAAAATCTAATAGTTTATCAATTATTTTAACATCTAAAACATTTCTTAAAATTAAGTAACCGTTGTCATTATATTCTTTTAACTGTTCTTCATTTATTGTAGTTTTATTCATTTTAATCTCTGTTTTTTTCAACACACTATATTAATCATATTTGTGATTTGCATCAGTTTATTTTTTAATTTGACCTGGAACTCCAACACAAAGTGAATTATCTGGAATATCTTTGATTAATACTGACCCTGCACCAACAACTACATTCTTGCCAATCTTTATACCTTGTTTCATTACAACGCCAGTTCCAATATTGGTTCCACTACCAACAAAACTTTTACCGTTAATATGAACACCTGGATTAACCGTTACAAAATCTTCTAAAATAGAATCATGTCCAATTGTAGAATTAATGTTTACATGTGTATGACTACCAATTTTTATGTCTATAGTCAAAATTGATCCTGCTTGAATTATACACCCAGTTTCTATAAAAACAGATTTTGAATAAATTACAGATGGATGAATTATTGTAGCAAATTTTACATTTATAATTTCCAAGAAATTTACAATTTTTTGCCTAGTTTTAGGATCAGCAACTGCAACAACACAGAAACCGTCAGACGAATTATTTTTTTTAAACCAATCAAGATTGCCTAAAATAGGAATTCCATCTATTTTTTTACCAATTAAAGATTCGTTATCGTCAAGAAAACCCTCAATTGAATATGTTTTACTTATTTTATTACAATCTTGTATTGTCCAAACAACTTCTCGTCCAAATCCACCTGCTCCAATGATTATAATTTTTTTCTCTGTGTTCATATTCTCAATAACTGATAAATATTATATTTTAATTGATTTATTCTTGATGGTTTTTTCATATTTTAGTATCTCATTTGTTATTAGTTTAGAACCAGTTCCATGAATTATTGTACTCATTTTTACCATATCTTTTCTTAAATTTGCGTCATCTAGTACTAGTTCTAAATTACTTTTAATCTGATTTGATGTAATTTTATTTTTGTATCCTAAATATCTGCCAAAACCTTTATCCTCAAACTTTTTCGCATAATTAATTTGATGTTTTTCAGTTGCAATGTATATAGTTGGAATTTCTTGAATAGATAACTCACAAAGCGTACTTCCAGCGTTAGATATTACAACATCTGATTTTGAAAATATATTCCAAATATTTTTAGGAGTATTAATTATTTGTATATTTTTATTTTTATTTAAAAGTGTGTTTAATTTTTTATAATTTGAAAAATATGGACCGATAATAAGCTTGATGTTTATATTTTTCAAATCAAGCAACGCCTTTGTAAAAAAATATGTTAAATTGTCATAATCTGAACCTCCCATAGAAATCGTAATGTTATACTTATTTTTTTTCTTAATTGAATTTAATTTCTTTTTTGATTTAGAAAAATTTTCATCTGTAATAAAATATTTAACTCCATGAAATATTTTATTATTATTTTTAGTTTTAATATATTTATGAAATTCTTTTGAAATTGTTGGGTTAAAAATTAAATTTGCGTATGCATACTTACCCCAAGCATCATCTATTACAATACTAAATATAGAATCATTAATTAAAAATTTTGAAAGTGGTTCATTACGTTCTCTTGCATCTAAAATAATCACGTCAAAATTTTTCTCCTTGATAATTTTACGTAATTCTGCATATTCTTTTTTTAATGACATATCATTTTTGAATTGAAAATATGAAAAACCATGTTGTTTTAGAAGTTTTTTTGTATTTTTATTATTGTCTATGGCAAATTGTATTGAATATTTTTTTTTCTGTAATTGCTTTGATAGTATTAAACATCTTCTAAGATGACCAAAACCTGATTTTTTTTTAGTTATGCATCTAATTAAAACTGAAAATTTTGAAACCATTTTAAACCATAATTATGGTACTGGTTGAAACATGTTCCAATTTACAAACGTACCTTTAGTTACATTTTGTTTCAATTTTCTTCCAATTATATTATTAATCGTATTTGGTGGTATTCCATCTCCAGGTCTGTAGAATGTTAACATCGACTGTTTAATCTTTGTACCTTTTCGTAAATCTTGATTAAATCCAACACTTCTCTTCATAGCAATTCTAAACTTTTGTTCAGATTTTAAAATTTGTTTACGAGGTTTTCCCAATAATTTCTCAGTAATTCTTATTTTTTTTACCAATTTTACTAATTCCTTAGGATCAGCAGAAAGTTTATGATCAGGTCCATCCATTTTTTTGTTTAATGTAAAGTGTTTTTCTATAATGCACGAACCTAGAGGAATTGAAGTTATACATGCATCTATTCCCATAGTGTGATCAGAGTATCCTACAGGAACGTCAAAAATCTTGTTAAAATAAGATATTGTTGCTAAGTTTGCATCACATACAGATGTAGGATAACTAGACACACAATGCAATAAACAAAATGTTGCATTTTCTTTGGTTAGTGTTTTAACCGCAGATGTAATCTCAGAGATTGTACTCATTCCTGTAGACACGATTAATGGCACCCTAGTTCTAGCTGCAGCTTTAAGAATTTCATGATTATTGGTATCCATAGATGCAATTTTGATAGTGTTCACTCCTAATTTTTTTAATAAATTTAGCGATTTTAATCCAGTAGCAGTTGAAATAAATTCAATTTTTCGTTTCTGTGAATATTTTTTTAATTGTTGATGCTGATTGCTATTAATCGATAAATCTTTTGCAAATTTGAAAAAATCTGGATTTAACTTCTTTGAAAATAATTCATCAGCAGAAAAGGATTGAAATTTTATGGCATCTACTCCACAATTAGCAGCCTCATCTATCATTTTTTTAGCTAGATTAAGATCACCATTATGATTAATCCCTGCTTCTGCAATAATGTAAGTAGGGTTACCAATTCCAATTTTTTTATTTCCTATGGTAAACATTGTAATTTGACTATTCTATTAGATATTAATCCTTACTCTGAATTTGTAAGTAAGGTATTACAATAATGCTAATGAACCAGGATATTTTTCATTCTTTAAAACTAATTTCTTATTCGATTCTAATAGTCTAATGACTGAGGTACATTTTACAGATTGGTCTAGATAGAATTTGAAAAAGATTCTAATTTCACAATTTTCTTATTGTGTTCAAAAGATAATTTTTTAAAAATAGCCTCATTTTCTTTTAAGAACCGGTCTACATCTTCTTCGGAATATTCTGTATCAAGTAAAAAGCCACCATAATGAAATTGATTATTTAATTGAGCCTCAAGATCTGTTCTTTCATGAAAATCAAAAGAATTTTCTTCTAACTTAAAAATAAAATTATTAATTTCGGAAACTACAATTTTTGTTTTTAAAGCATTAGATATTATGCTAGAAAGATTAGTTATATCTAAAACTCTATAAACACATGAAAGTTCTGAGAAAATTGTATCGCTAAAAATAACACTTGGTTTATTATTTAATGCAGATTCTAAAGCAGAATTACCAGTTATTGTTAATACCAATTCACTTTTTGCAATCAAATCCATATTAGAAACAGAAGGATGGATTAATTTTACATTTGGAAGGTCCATTATTTGTTTATATTTAGATATTTCTCTCCATCCCTTAGCTTTTTGAAATGGATGTTCTTTTACATATAATAAAAAATTAGGTTGTAAAGATTTTGCAATATTGATGATCAATTCCAGTTGATTGACATAGAAAGGCGCACTGATTAATAGAGTACGTTCAGGTTCTGCTTGTAATGGAAAATAAACAAAGGGCGATGTAGTATCTATTTTTCTATCAAGATGCTTATCAATAAAGGATTTACGAAATTTTCTTTTGAGATAAAACCCTAATTCGTTATAGAATGCTTTGAGTAAAGTTCTGCCATGATATTTATAGTATTTTGTATAATTTGGAGAAGATGTTATTTTCAAATATTTGAGGCCGCCCATCAACCAGTTTAATTTTGAAGTTCTGAAAACCTTTCGAAATTTTTGTTGGTCGAGCGAATAGTTTGTCACATATTCTCTCAATTCTTGTAATGTTCTATCTTTAGGCGCCGTATAAGAAATATCATCTACAGCATCAAATTGATCATATTTATTCAATAATGAATATCTGTTTCCCAACCTAGAGAAACTGAATGTAAAAACCGGTATTCTTTTCGCATGACACATCAATGACAATAAATGATCAACGCTATTATCAGTAAGTCTGATAAACAAATAATCAGGATTCAATTCATTTAATACATTTTCATAAAATTTACAGGCATTTTCTAGTATACACAATATCTCATTATCAGTAAATTGATAATAATCATTATATTGAAAAAATAATTGATCGCCATATGCTAATTTCCATAAATTAATTTTATACTTAGATTCAATGTATTTGAGATAAACTAAATCTGGTTGTTTTTTGATATTCTTTAAAGAATCTCTAAAAAACCAGATATTTTCAAAATTAACAATTTTTTGTTTTTGATAAAATGTCTTTCCATTGTTTACATCAATGATTGCAGAAATTTTATGATTAAAGTCTTCTTGAATATATTTAGCAATTCCAAAATGTATTCCTAAAACATCAAGTCTAAAAAGAATTTTCTTGGTCAATTTGGATTAATTTGATAATTCTTTTTCTACTAATTCACATATAATGTGATATAGGAGCCTATGAACTTCTTGAATTCTAGCTGTGTTATTGGAGTCAACAATTATTGGAATATCAACGCATTCTTTAATAATTCCACCATTATTGCCTAAAAGAGCTATTGTCTTGGCTTTTCTCTCTTTGGATGTGATAATTCCATTTTTAACATTGACTGAATTTCCACTAGTCGAAATACCCAAAACAACATCTCCCTCTAAAACAAGTGCCTCACATTGACGGCTAAATATACGATCAAATGAAAAGTCGTTTCCAATTGACGTGAGAATTGAAGTATCTGTAGTTAGTGCTATTGCTGGGAAACTTTTTCGGTCTTTTTTAAATTTGCTTATAAATTCAGCCGCAATGTGCTGTGCATCAGCTGCACTTCCACCATTTCCAAAAATTATAATTTTATTTCCTTTTTCTAAACAACTGATAATTTCCTTTATTGCTTTTTCAACAATTTCCGAAAGATTTACAGATTTTTTAATACATTCCGCACTATCTAAAAATGATTTTTCAATACTGTTTTTCATCTTCTTCACGTTAAAATTTGCCTTAGTTTTTCTTTAGCAGGTAGTTCTGAATTCCAAATTCTCTTTTTTCCATCTCCAAGAATGTTTTCAATTTCTCTTAAATCTCTGACTAATCTGAATAAACCTCCAGGTTCTAATGATGCTGCTTGATCACTTCCATACATTGTTCGATCTAAAGTAATATGTCTCTCAATTGATGTTGCCCCAAGTAATGCTGCAGTAACACAAATTAGATATGACCCTGTTTCATGACCGCTATAGCCTACTTTGCATTTAAATTTATTTTTCAAAACAGAAATTAATTTTAAATTTGCCTCTTCTGGATTCATGGGATAGGCACTATGAGAATGCATTAGCTCAAATGGGCATTTAAATTTTCTAAAAATTTTTACCGCTTTCTCTATATCCTTTAAAGTACTCATTCCTGTTGAAATGAACGTATATTTTTTTTCCCCTGCAATCGTCTTCAAAAGTTTATTATGAACAAGCATTGCTGATGCAACCTTATTATATTTAGTTTTAAATTTCCGCATTTGGATTTGACTTCCAACATCCCAGCATGAGACAAACCATGGAATTCTTTTTTTCTTACAATATTTGTTAATTGTTGAATATTCCTTTAGAGAAAATTCAAGTCCTAGTTTTTGCTCTCTTTGGGTTGTACCCCAAGGACTTTCTCTTGACTGATTAAGAATTTCTTTTGAATATACTTTCTCGACGTCTCTTTTTTGGAATTTTACAGCGTCACACCCGGCATTTTTTGCAATATCAATTAATTTTTTTGCTATACTAATATCTCCATTATGGTTAATCCCAATTTCTGCAGTTATGAAAACCATCCAATTAATCCCTTTTTTTTTTTATAAATATGTATTTAGTATAATCTCTTTGAACCGAATTTTGAAAAAATAATCAAATCTGAAATTTCTCTAAATGCTCCTCTCCCTCCATCCTTTGAACAGACATAATCTACGTGTTTTTTTATCATGTTACTTGCATCATTTGGAACAGCAGAAAAGCCTACTTTTTCTAGAAGCCCCAAGTCGTTTATGTCATCACCTATATAGGCTACCTCATTTTCAGAAACGTTAAATTTTTTACAAATTTTTGATAATTCATTTTCTTTTTTTAGTGAACCTGAAATAATTTTAGTAATGTTCATTTCCCTTGCCCATTTTTTTGTTATTTTGGAATTCTCCTTTGTAACAATAATCGTTTTTATTCCATTTCTTAATAACAGATTGACACCCATACCATCTCTGACATGAAATTTTTTTAATATTTCTCCTTTATCTGAATAATATCTACCACCATCTGTTAAGACACCATCTACATCTGTGAGAATAATTTTAATTTTCTTGCATTTATTTTTCTTTACAGAGTTATTTTTTTTATTTTGCATCATTCTTCTCTTTTTTTATATATTTTGCCTAAACAAATTCACCCGGAGAAACGTTAATCTCCACATCAACTCCATCAAGAATTTTTGTTTTAGAGTCATCTTGAATTTTCTCATCATATATTTTTGTGCCAAATCTTAATTTTCGCTGAATCATAGTGCCTAGCATTTTTGAAATAATTTTACCTATTCCGTTTACATCAGAACCATTCTCTTCAATTTTTTCTTTTATCATTTGTTTTTGGGCATCATTTGAAAAGAATAAAACGTCGATTGGTTTTTCTAATTTTACGGGCAAACTCCTAAATTTATCATTCATTAATTTTTGAAAATCATAAGTAAATTTGTGCGAATATTCTTTTTCATATTCAAACACATTCCTTTTTGTTAAGATACTAAAAATTTTTAGTTCTTGTAAAAAGGAATTATATTTTTCATATGCTTGAACATCTTTTTTCTTTAAAAGATCACTAGCTGTTGAAAACACTGCCTCATGAATATCATCAATCAGATCTAATGCTGCGATGGCCCTGTGTTTAAATAAAACATTTACACCCAATTCTCCTTTTGCGTATTTTTCTATAATTGTTTTATCACTTTTTATAAGATTGATTACCTGATCACGATTATCCAATAATTCGTTCCGTGTGTCGTTATCAAATGATTGGTAAAGTCCATTAATTTCTTTTGAGTAATATTTTCTATTTTCATGTAATATTGGTAACAAATCAGAGGGTTTTATGCCAAAATTTTTTAGAAAAGTGTAAAGTTCCGACAGAATTTCATCCTGGTAGAAAATACCTAGAGTTAAAGCAAAGGAACGACATTCATAGTAATCCTCAATTGGTAAACTAGATGTTGCGACGCAAATCTCTTCAATTTCAGCTGTCAGAATTTCCTTTTTTCCAAACTTATACGCACCAAAACATCGTGGTAATACTCTATACTTGGTTTGCATTTTCCAATAATTTTTGCTTATTTCGGAGCCTAATTCTGAACCTTCCAGAATCATGCATTGATACATAGAGATGATTTTGATTGCCGAGTCTGCTAATTTTAGTACTGTATTGAAATGTTTCTCTTTGGAATCACCCGGTAAGGCCAATATAACCTCCGAATAGGTATTTGCACTCATTTCATTTCCCGCTTTTGTCATTTCTAACAGTTGCTGCTCAGAAATATTATTTCGCTTGACATTTTCTAACACTTGCTTATCTAATGACTGTACTGAGGCGGCTAATCCCATACTTCCTTTTAGTATAGACGCACATTCTAGAATTCGAGGTTTGTTATTTTTACCAGCAGATACTTGAATGTAATATGGATAATCATGTTTCTCTTTAATTCTTGCAATACCAGTACTAATTTCAATATCTCTAGCATACATTCCAAAATTAAGATCTGCAATTGTCAACATTTTTCCTTTGTAGCGAGTTGCAACATATTCCAATTCTTGTTCAAATCTTGAAACTGACTTGTGATATATTTTTGAACGGCTATCAGTTCCATCAACACAGAAAGTACATGTAAAAGGGCAGCCACGATTTGATTCTAATAGTGGCGACAATCTAGAATCTTCTAGAAACTTATCCAGATACCCTTTTAGATAAGGTGATGGAATTTTATCTAAATCTTCAATTCTAGGACTAAATTCTCCAGTCTTGTGTAATTTATCATTAACTAGAGAGTAGCATCCAGGAATTTCTTTTTGTTTTATTTTGTTAACATCACGAGTTTCATACCAAGCATCTACAATTTTTGTAAAACTATCTTCACCATCACCCACAACGTAAATATCAACAAATGGACGCTTTCTAAGCCATTCTTCTCTTTGTTTATTTTCTAATGGGAAATTAGGACCGCCAAAAATTATCAACGTATTTGGATTAAGTAATTTGATCTCTTTTGCCAAGTCTGTTGATAGCTCAAGATTCCAAACATAATTACCAAAACCAATCACTGTTGGTCTTTTATCGAAAAACGCATCGATAAATTTTTGCGGATCCTTAAAAATTTCTATAGATAATTTTGAAGAGTACTTTGAATATTCTAAGAGATATGACTTAATGCAACCTATAGGATAAGGCATTAAATTTGGTGAATATGACTTGCTTCCAGTATGAGTTAAATCAGCAATTAGTATTGTTTCATTCATTATTTACTTACATAATTATGCTCATTTTAAACATATTTCGACACTAGTCATATTTGTATTACAAAAAAGACATCTCAGCAGATATTATTTCTCAGTAGGTAACTATTAAATTAAAATGAATAGGGATTAATTTAATGGACCCAAAATGGACATCTGGAAATGAATTAAAATACTTGCGGGAAGTCCTCAGTAATTCAGATGATGTTAAAAAAAATCCGTTTACAGATAGGCTAGAAGAAGCTTTTTGTAACAAATACGGTGTGAAGTATGCTATTGCTGTAAATTCAGGCACATCTGGACTTCATGCTGCATTAGTAGCAGCTGGAGTAAAACCTGGAGATGAAGTAATCACTACACCATTCACAGTTGTAGTTGATAGCACTGTACCAGTAATTATGGGGGCAGAGCCTATTTTTGCAGATATTGATCCAGAAACTCATAACATTGATCCTAAATCAATTCAAGAAAGAATTACTAAAAAAACTAAAGCGATAATTCCTGTAGCGCATGATGGATTACCGTATGATATAGATGAAGTCAAAAAAATCGCTGATGAAAATGATATCATTGTGGTTGAAGATAATGCTCAAGCTATGTTAGCGGAATATAAGGGAAGATACGTAGGAAAAGATGCAAACATTACAATGTTTTCTTTTGAAAGAACAAAGCATGTCTCAACCGGTGAAGGTGGAATGTTAATAACAAATGATGAAGGACTAGCTACAAGAGCTAGAAAATTTGCTGGAATGGGATTCAAAAATCTTTCTGCGAGAAAAAGTGATTTGGTAGCTGGGGTTCCCTTAGAATATCAAACTCCAAGTTATGAAAGAAATGATGCAGTTGGTCTTAATTATAGATTTAATGAATTTTTAGCTGCTATTGCATTAGCACAATTTGAAATTGCCGATGAACGAGTAAAATTGAGAAGGGATATTGCAAAACTCTATACTGAAATCTTTACTAACACCAATTTTAAGATGCAAAAAATTCCAGAAGGATATGTAAGTTCATACTTCACATATGCTGTTGAATCTCCATTTGAAAAAATAAACGAATGGAGTAATTTTCATAAACATCATATTAATAATGGAGGAGATGATTTTTACGCTGCAATGATTTTAGGTTATGAAGAACCAATTATGAGAGAATTGGGTTATTATGAAAAATGTAAAGGTACATGCCCAGTTGCGGAAAAAATTCAGCCTAAAATGATGCAATTTAAAACAAATTATCGCACAATAGAAGATGCAAAAAAACAGATTGATGTTTTAAAAACATCCCTAGATAGTTTTGAAAAAATACAGTAAAAATAAAACCAATAATTAATATTTTGTTTGTAGGTACTCTTAATTATAACTCTTAAAGTTAATATTTTTATGAAAACTAATTTTAAAAAAATAGATGCTCAAGTTGATGAACAAAAAACAGAAAAAACAAACGATGAGAATGAAGAAAAGCCACTTACTCAAGCGGAATTTGAAGAATATGTGATAAAATCAGGCGCAAAAGGCTCTTTTATGGTGTACAGATCTAAAAATAAAAAAGACGAATTAGGCATTGATGAATTATAAATTATTTTAATTAATGGTTGTTTTAGCAAAAAATATTCAGAATTAGTGGATGTCTTAAACCAAATGAATAAATTGAAAACAATTAATTTTTAAAACCGGTGTTAAATGTTGGACGATTCTCACAATACTAAAAATAATTCTATTCAAATGTTACTAGAAGAATCAATGAAGAAAATTCATTACGAATCGTATGAGCAGTGGATAAATAATTTTGCAATAAACTTGGATAAAATATGGGAAGAATCATCAGCTGGTGAACTAGTTCTGTGTAAAGATAATGAATCAATTAAAAAACAAAATTTGTCCGCAATAGTGATTGGTAAAGGACCATCAATCAAAAAATTCAATCATTTAGAATTACTCAAACAAAGTGATTACAATGGTTCTATAATCTGCTGTGATGGTGCATTAATAGATACTCTAAAAGCAGGAGTTACACCAGAAAGATTTCCAAATTTTTATGTTGCCACAATTGATCCTATTCCACAAATTAAAAAATGTTACGATGATGAAATTGTAGACAAATATGGACCAAAGATAAAAGGTGCCTTTACGGTAATTTCTGATCCATCAGCAGTTGATAGAGCAAGACGAGCTGGAATAAAAATACATTGGTTTCATTCTTTATTTGATTATGAAGAAGGAAAAAAATCATTTAATCATATTTCAGCATTAATGGTAAGGGCAAGGAATCATCCCAATGGTTTACCAGCAATTCAAACAGGAGGAAATGTTGGAACATCTTCATGGTTTATTTCTTGGAAAATTTTGAAATGTTCGAATGTTGCGCTAATTGGATTAAATCATGGTTGGGAAGAAGACTCTCCATGGGATTTGATCACGCGTCATGGTTTGAAACATCTTTCTGTAAAAATTGACATGAATAGTCCTACTTTTAAAAAATTGTTCCCAAAAATTTTCAACCCCCAAATTGGGAAATATTGTATTTTGGATCCAATTTTTCAATTTTATAGTACTGCTTTTAAGGAATTCATTTCCAGGTCACCCTCGTGGCTAACAACAATTAATGCAACTGAAGGCGGTTCAATCTTTGGAGATAAAGTAAAATGCATAACTTTTAGTGAATTTCTTAAAAATTATAAAAAATAAACCAAATTTTAGTCAACATTAGTTTAAATATATTATTTTTGTAACTTGTTTTATTGAAAGTTCTTTTTATTGTCCCCGAAATACGGTTGGATTCAGCTCCAACTAATATGCCATTTTGGGCAGGAATTCTTGCGGCCATAGTAGAAAAAAAAGGAGGGCAAGTTGGAATTCTAGATTTAAATGCGCTTCGAATGAAATATGATGGAAAGCAGGTTCCTTTCAAAGTAATTTCTGAAGAAATATCTGCAGAAAAATGGGACATGATTGGAATTGGAGGTCTTACAACTACTTATGCACGTATTAAAGAACTAGCACCTTTGATACGAAAAAATTCACCAGATTCATTATTGGTATCTGGTGGAGGATGGTGTACTTATAATCCAGATGAAATTTTACAGCTTGTTCCAGAGATTGATTTAATTTGTATTGGAGAAGGTGAGGAGACTTTCTCTGAACTTTATGATCAAGTTGAATATAATACAAATGATTTTGAAAAAATTAATGGTCTATGTATAAGAGACAGAAATAGTTTCAAATTTACTGGACCCCGTGCATTAATATCAGATCTAAATACAGTTCCATATCCGGCATACGAATTATTTGAATTGGATATATACTTCAAATATTCTTCTGTAATGTATTCACTTGAAGCTTTTAACTCAAAAAGAAGAGCATCTGTAGTCTGGGAACGCGGATGCCCTAGAGGCTGTACTTTTTGTTCACATAATGGTATGTCACGAATAGATTTGCAAAACATTTATGGAGACGGGGACAGGAGAGCAGGGGAAAAACTAGTTAGAATATCAGATAAAGAAAATGAAACTTTTCAATTACCTGCAAGATGGCCTACACCAAAATATGCAGTGGATAATATCAAATTATTACACGAAAAATTTGATGTTGATTTTATTACTATAGTCGATGAAAATATGACAAGTAATAAAAAATGGACGAATGAATTCTGTGATCTTTACATAAAAGAGGGTCTAAGTGAAACCATAAAATGGGGAACGCTTGGAGATGCACCTAGCGTAGCAACTCAACCTGATTTAGTAAAAACTATGATTAATGGAGGTTGTACATACATCTCATTTGGTTTTGAATCTGCTTCTGATAAAGTTTTAAATGAAGATATTCAAAAAGGCCAAACTAGAAACCATCTACAAAAAACTATCAACACAATCAAAGAAACAAAATTAAAACCTATAACCACTTTTATGATTGGCAATGCGCATGAAAATATTGATGATTTGATGGAAACAGTTGATTTCTGGATTCAAAATGATGCTGAAGTGGAACCTTTCATATGCACTCCCTATGTAGGAAGCCCAATTTTTTATGATAACAAAGATTATGTCTTACAGCAATATGATGAACGACTTAATTTAGTAAACGAAGGTAGTGTAAAAGTCGATGAAAATACTGTAAAACAATGGAAATTACAAGCACTGGATAAATTTATGAAAGAATGTGGTGATGCGTTTCAATACACAGCAACAATTAGTCAATACTTCACAATTCCAGAATTATTTGCCATAAAACAATTTATGTACACACATGATGTTAGAAGGCTCTTACAATGGGCTCACCAACGATACGCTGAAACGGGTCTACCACAATGGAAACATTCAACAAAATGGAAAAAATATTGTCAAGTATGTCAATCCAAGGAAGAATTATTAAAAGATATATGGTTTTGGCAAAAGAAAACGGACAAAAAGAACTAGTATTATTTTTCATTTAGGATCATGAAAGTTTTAGCAGTTATTCCAGCAAGAAAAGGATCCAAAGGACTTCGTTCAAAAAATTTAACTCTACTAAATGGATATCCTCTCATACATTATACTACCAAAGCTTGTGTTAATTCAAAATTAGTAGACAAGACTGTAGTTTCTACTGATAGTGATAGAATTGCTGCTATTGCAAAAAATCTTGGTGCACAAGTAATCAATAGACCGAAACAATTGTCTCATGATAAAGCTGCATTAGAACCTGTGATCCAACATATTTTGGACAATTTAAAAAATAAAAAAAAATATTCGCCTGATATCATAGTACTATTACAAAATACTTCCCCTTTGAGAGATTCTAAACACATTGATGGTGTGATTTCAGTACTTATCAAGGGAAAATATGATTCTGTTCTTAGTGGATTTCCATATCATACTTTTGTATGGAATGTTGAAAAAGATTCTTCCATAATCCCACATAGTTATGATCCTCAAAATAGACTCAGGCGCCAAGAAACCAATGAACAAATCTTAGAAAACGGAGCTATTTATGCAACTACAAGAAAAGCCTTTAAAAAAAGTCAATGTAGAATTTCAGGAAAAATTGGATTTTATCCAATGCCAATGGAACTTTCATACAATATTGATAATATAGATGATTTACGTAACGCAGAACGAGTATTACAACATCAAAAAGTTTATGATCTTTTTTCAGTAAAAGATAAAAATATTATTCTTACTGGGGCTTCTGGACTTTTAGGAAGCTACTTTTCTAGAATACTTTTAGAAAGAGGCGCAAATATGGCACTTATTGATCATAATCCAGGAGTTAGTGAAGCACTAAAAGAAGAATTTAGTAATAATGGACAAATTATTCAAGTTTACAAATGTGATTTAAGTAAACCAAATCAAATCTCAACAGCTATTAAAAAAATAAAGAATGATTTCCATTCTATTGATGTTCTTATCAATAATGCTGCTTTTGTTTCGGCAAAAACTTTTGGTGTTAAAGATTTCAAGAATTTTGAAACACACCCATTTGATCTTTGGAAAAAAGCATTTGAGGTGAACGTTGATGCACCATTCATTCTTAGTCAAAAAGTACTAGGTGTAATGAAAAAACAACAAAATGGGTCTATAATCAATATTTCATCAAATTATGGGATAGTTGGACCAGATTTTGATACATATGAAAATGAAAAATTATGGACACCTCCTGGTTATGCTGTAACTAAATCAGCAATTTTGAATCTTACTCGTTACATAGCAAATCTATATGGTAAACATAACATAAGATGTAATACTTTGAGTCCTAGCGGTGTAGCAACTGACAAACTTTCTACTGCCTTTAAAAAACGATATGCGTCAAGAAATGCATTTAAAAGAATGGCGAAAGTATCAGATTACGCTGGTCCATTGATATTTTTGTGTTCAGATGCTTCTGGATATATGACTGGAGCAAATCTGATTGTTGATGGTGGCTGGACCGCAAAATAACAAACAAAAACCAAATATCTGAAAAAATATTTAATTTGTTGATTATATCAATTTTAATTCGTTTTCAAAAATAGCTAAATCTACTTTGTACGTATCAGTATCTTCTTTATTATATGCCTTGTTTGAAATTGCTAAACATTTTGTATTATCTTCAATAGAAATCCATGCATGATAAACTCCAGTTGGTACAAATAATGCTGATTTATCTTTAGCATTTAGAATTAAAGAAGACATTTTTCTATACGTTGGGCTGTTTTTTCTATCATCAACAAGAACAAACTTTCCACTTCCTTCTAAAATGACAAAAAATTCTTCAGTTTTGTCATGTTTATGCCCTGCTCTTACAACGCCACGTTTTGGAATTTCCGCAAAATATACTTCTTCTATTTTAGACATTTCTGGGGCATCCTCTCTTCCATAACTTGCTAAAACTGATAATGAACCACGTGTGTCCTCATATTTGTTTATTGGAAGAATTTTCACACCCTTAATTTTTTCATCAAAATCTTTTGTTATCAATCAAATTTGGTATTGGAAAGCAATGAACTTAAACATATCTTGTTTTACAATTTGAATATTTTTTTAATTACATAATTTACTAGAATAGAGTTCCATTTAGCAATACTTCTTGAGCCAAGCCTTTCTCTGAAAGTAATGTCTTATACCATTCAACCGTTTTAGTTTTTTTGGTTTCTTTTAACATACCTGATTCTAGTGCTTCATAAACTTCCTTTGCGCCTTGTTTTACTGTATGATTTGGTAGAAAATTGAGAGTTTCTCTAATCTTTTTAAAAGATGCAGCATATGATCTATGATCAGGTGAATCTTGTAATTCTAATTGGCACTCTTTTCCAACTCCATTTGTTATCTCCTTTGCTAATTGTCCCATTTCATAATTTTGTTCATCTGAACCAACATTGAAAATCTGACGGGCTATTTTTTCTTTTGATGCTTTTATGACCATCTCATAGGCTCTTGCTACATCTAATATATGCACAAACGGTCTTTTGTTGCCTTGACCTCTAACTAAAATTTTGTTCTTATTGAACAGATCTAATACCATTACATTCACAGCCGTATCAAATCTCATTCTTGGTGACACACCATACACACTAGAAAATCTTAAGGCAGTCACAGTAAAATTATCATCATTTAGAGGAAGTATATCTTCTTCTGCTTTTCTGTTAGCTTTAGAATATGCTGTTAATGGTTTAATTGGTGCGTTTTCATCAACTATTTCCTTTTGTTGCCCATATATGCTTGCACTAGACGCAAGTATGTATCTTTTAACACCACTTTCCTTACTTAGTTTAGCTACCCTAGCTCTACCAAGATGATTTATCTCATAAGTCTTTGTGGGATCTAAATCTCCTACTGGATCATTTGATAGAGCTGCTAAATCCATTACAACATCTATATCATCTAAAATTTTTGGATTAAACCATCGTATATCATCCTTGATTAATTTAACTTTATTTTCAAATTGTTCTTGGGAAAGATAATCCATTCCGAAAAAAAATCTATCAAGACATTTCACTGTATAACCATGATTAACTAATTCTGGTATTACCACAGAGCCAACATAACCTGCCCCACCAGTAACAAGTATATTCATAGAAAAAATCTATATAATTTCTTAATATTCTTTTGTGCTATAGTCACAAAAATATTTCATGATATTAAATCATAAAACACTTTATTTTTAATCGATATACTATATTATGATAAGAAATTTAGTCATATTATGACTGAAAATAACTCTAAAATAATTTCAAATCCTAAAATCAGTATAGGCTTACCTGTATACAATGGGGAGAATATATTACGAAGATCAATTGATTCTATTCTCTCTCAAACCTTCTCTGATTTTGAATTAATTATATCCGATAACGCATCATCTGATTCTACACCTATTATCTGTCAGGATTATGCAAAACGTGATAAAAGGATTAGATACGTCAGACAAAAAAAGAATATTGGTGTTTACAGAAATTATTTTTTTCTTGTAAATGAAGCAAAATTTGAATATTTTTTATGGGTTGCTTCAGATGATTATTTAGATCGCAATTTTTTAGATGAAAATCTAAAAATTCTAACTGAAAATGATAATATTGTATCAAGTGTTGGCAAAGTAAAACCATTTGGAGCAGAAGATATTGGATTAAATCCTACAAAAATTGAAACCGCACAATATCCAAAATTTCTACAACAATATGTAAAAATGAACAGACGAAAAAAAATGACTGATACTGGTCCTATCTTTGGGTCTTTTGATAAAAAAATAAGAACCTTCTTGAAAATAACAAAATCATTACGAAGGTGGTATGGTTTGTATCGTACGGAACAATTACGACAATGTTTTATTGAAAAGCCATTCATTAATGTCGAAGTTGCGATATTTCTAAACTTGTTAAAAATGGGTGATTTTTATGAATGTGATAACACTTTTCTGCATGCATTTGATGAAGGTATTTCATCTAAAGGCATACTAAATTTCATTAAAAGTGCAAAACACAATTTTATTGGAACTATATTCCCTTTTCAACCATTTACTTTTTGGTGTCTAAAAAACCTGGGATTAAAACAAGTTTTAAAAAATCTAGATACTCTTACTTTGATGAATCTTGGAGGAGGATTTGCAATAGCTGTTGATTTGTATCTTAAATTAAGACAGTTTTTCTCTAAAAAGCACTAACATATGCACTATTTTACTGGAATTTTTAATATTCCAGATTCCAATTTGTCAAATATTTCTAGTGCACCAAATTTGATTTTATATTGTGTTTCAAATCCTAATACTTGTTTAATTTTCTTAAAAGACACAGTATGAGATTCCGTATCTGGCTTGTCATTTAGCTCAATTTCTATTTTTTTATCAATGGAATTTTTTATCTCTATTGCTAATGTTGCCATATCATAGTTTAGATCATCCGATCCAACATTAAATAATTCTCCTTTAATTTTTTTTTCAGATGTTTTTAATACCATTTGACATGCATTGGCAAAATCCAAAATATGAAGAAAAGGTCGTCTATGGCTTTTTCCATTAACGCGAATTTTTCCTGTTTGATAAAGACTCATTACCATACTACTTATTGCTTGATCCCATCTCATATATGGAGAATAGCCAAATACACTAGGCAATCTTAAACATGTTACATCAAAATCATTATCGTTAAGTTTTAACACTTCAATTTCAGCATTTAAATTAGCTTTGGAATAACTAGTGCTGGGAAATACATGCGAATTCTCATCAACAATCTTCTCTTGTTGTCCATATACACTAGTTCCTGAAATTCTAATGTATTTTCTGATATTTGCTTGTTTACTTAATTTTGCTAGTCTTGTTCTTCCATGAAGATTAATATCAAACACATCATTAATTTTAGAATCGTCAGTTGACTTTCGTCGTGCAGACAAGTCAATTACACATTCAATATCTTTAAGAGCAGATAATTCTACTTCTCGAATATCTTTTTTTATTATATTGACATCCTTACCTACAATATTGATAAAATCATCTACACCTCGAGAAAATCTATCTAGACAAGTTATTTCATAACTTGATTCAACAAGTTTAGGAACTAAAACTGTTCCCAGGTAGCCAGCACTACCTGAAACTAAAATTTTCTTTGACATACAGTTTACTCCCAAATTAAATTTAAAATAAAAGAATCTGTTTTTGAATAAAATTCCATCAATTCATCAAAATTTTTATTAACAATTTTTGATTTTCCCGTTGATTTATCAATAACCCCAAACAAGTTAAAGCCCATTTCATGTAATATTTTTGGATACAAAACTTTTGGTTTATTTCTTTTGTAATAATAACCTCCAAATTCTGATATAATCTTCATATTTTTATTATTTTCAAGTAATTTTTTACCCCCCTCAATTACTTCTAATTCAAAACCTTCTGCATCAATTTTGATCATATCAATTTCTTCCCCTCTGAAATAATCATCCAGTGTTACTGTTTGAATATTTGTGTATTCTTTCGCCCATTCATTTTTTATCAAACTATGACCACCAGATACATTACTTTTGTATAATTTCCCAGATTCATTTTTGTTTGAAACTCCTTTTTGTACTAGTGTTACATTGGTGATTTCGTTTAGTTCTATATTTTTTTTTAAAATATCAAAATTTTCTGGATCCGGCTCAAAAGCAACTACTCTTCCAGTTGTACCAACTAATTTTGAAAAAAATAATGTGAAAAGTCCTATATTTGCACCAATATCTACAACAGTATCACCTTTTTTAATTTCCTTCTTACAAAACTCTATTTCTGGAATGTTAGTTACATGTACTTCTATAACATTTTCTACAACTCCTAAAAACTTGATTCCTTCTATAGTCACTATTTTTTTTTGAATTTTTGAATCAACATAATCATGGACTTTATTGACTGATTTGTATTTAGAAACACCAGTTCCAAGTAGTCGTTTATACAAAATTCCATATATTTTTGCTAGCATTGTATTGCGTTCTTGTTTACTGTCTTAAATACTACATTTTTAGAATTTTGATTTTTAAGATTGAAATATTCCTTTTATTATGCAAATTTATGGGAACCATCAGCTATTTTAATCGAATAATCAAAAGACCCAGTTTGGTTTTTAATGAGAATTTTTTATTACATCCAGTGTCATCTCTTAACACTTCAAGACAAATAATAAACAACAATTTTGATTTAGTTGAATCTGTAAAGAGATTAACAAACGAGTCTGATGAAAATATTAAAAAATACTATCAGTCAATATCAAAGAATTCAAAATTACTTGACCATCTAAAGAGTGAATTTGCAAAATTAGATGAGTATGTAAACGGACAATATGTTAATTCAAATTTTTTAAAAGACAACCCAGCAGGAAGACTGGGAAGAGAATCACAACCACACGCTGGCTATTTTCTTTATATGATTGTTAGAGCACTAAAACCAGAAATTTTTATTGAAACAGGAGTTAGTGGGGGAGAATCGTCTACTTTTATTCTGCAAGCCATGGAAGATAATAATAAAGGACAGTTATACTCTATAGATTTCCCACAAGCAATAGTTGAAAAGGGATTAACCACCATATCACCAGAAGGAAAATCTTCTGGGTGGCTAATTCCAGATAATTTTAAACATAGATGGCATCTTACTCTAGGAAAATCTGAAGAAGTTTTGGAACCTTTACTAAAAAAATTAGGTCGAATTGATATTTTCTTCCATGATAGTTTACACACGTATAAGCATATGTTATTTGAATACAATACTTGTTGGGATTATCTTAAAGATAATGGAATTTTGATTTCTGATGATATTATTGTAATGAATGGAAAAGGTCATTCACCATTTGTTGATTTTGCTCATTTCAAACATCGTAATATAATAGTTAATAATGTAATTGGCGGAATTAGAAAATAGTGTTATCTATTGAATAAAACCAATAAAAAATTTATAATTTTCTATCTTGTATTATTTATTGGAGTTTCTATTACTCTCATATACATTAATTCTGGTTTAGATGAGCCATGGAGAGAACTTAAGTTAGCTCCTTCTCCATTAACGACAATTTCATATTCAAAAATAGTTGATGTTGATAAAGAAGTAATTTTTAATACGTTTGCAGATTTTAAAAATTATCCTCATATACTGCCAAATAATATTCTATCAGTAACTAACACTACAGAAAAACAATCAGTTTATGATATTTCTCTTACAGAGATGGGACTAACAGCAACATTGAAAGCAGAACATACCATAGAGCCATATGATAATCAGGTCATAAAAGTGATCAATGGTGATGCACTAGGAACCAAAATCATCCAAACTTTTGAGTCATATGATGATAAAACAAAAATTTCGATTGATATTGACTTAAAGACTAGAGGAATTCTTACACCATTCTCATATCTGCCTATCATAAATGCTAACCATGCGATGGATACGATTATCCAAAGTTTTGTTGAATATTCAACAAGACCCTATACTCTAAATGAAAAAATTATTGATGATTTATACAGAGAAATACTCCTCAGACCTGTAGATTCTCAAGGATTAATAACATACAGTACACTTTTAGAAGAAGAAAAAATAACTATAGAAGAAATTCGTAACGAATTATTAAATTCTGAAGAATATCAATCAAATATTGTAAAAACTAATCTAAAAAATATATCTGATCTTAGCGAAGACACAAAAAATTCCATAGATGAAGTCTATGACATTATACTTAGACGAAATGCAGATGTTATTGGATTACAATCTTTTGGTTCAGCATTGGAAAATGGTGATATGTCTTTATCAGATATAGTAAAGACTCTCCTTACTTCTGATGAATTTTATTCGTTACCTGCTGAAACTAGAAGTGTAAAAGAGATATACGAGTCAAATGAATACTGGCAGACTGTTAAAGAAACTTATAATGAAATACATGGTAAATATCCTCATGATAAAACGGTTAGAGCTTATGGTATATTTTTTGAAAGAGGAATTCTCACATTGGAAGAAATTAAAAAATCCTTTGAAAATGACATACCATAACCCAGCCTACGGAAATTAGTAATTACCAGATTTATACTCCGTAAACATTCTTTCTACCTTTTAAATATATTACATAAAGTATAATCGTTTCAAAGATTGAGCCTAAAAGAAAACCAACACCAACTGCAAATAATCCGATCGTATCTGCCAGAATAAGTAGCATCCCCAGGTGGATTACTGTAAAAGCTGAGCCCCCCAGTAATGGAGGAACACTCTGTTTTTTAGCTGTAAACCTTACAAGAATTAATGAAGTGATAACTTTAGGAATAATTGCCAAACTTATCATGGGTAAAATCTCAATTGTGACAAGAAATTTAGGAAAGATCATAGGAACCACAACCGGAGCCAGGAAGAAACCCAAAACTCCTAGTGTTATTGAAATCAGAATGCCATAAATTTCAAATTTTTTATTTTCTTTTCCAACACTTCTTTTGGGAAGTAAGTATTTTATTAGAAAACTTGGGAATACAAGTAAAACACCAAAAAATTGAAGAGCTAAATGGTAATTTCCTATTGCAGCATATCCCAATATAGGAAGTAAAAGAATCTTATCGATGGTGCCACTTGCAGATTTAAGGAGTGTGGCAATGTAAGAGGGACCGATAAAAAATAGATTAGACTTGAAGTAAGTCAGATTAATTTTATATTCCCTTAGAGTAGGTATGATCAAATAAGCAGTAAGGAGAAATGATATGCCAAATCCTAAAACAACACCGCCAATACCCATTAAAAAATAAAGTAATAATGTTAATCCTAACTGTAAAATAGATTGTAGTATAACTGAATATGAGTATTTTTTGTATTGTTGCTTTCCAAGCATTTTTGCAATAGTCAAACCAAATAATACATTTCCAATAACAAATATTGATATTCCAATATCAAAATACACAAAATAAACTATGATGGAAGCTATAATTCCAGACAGAATAGTTACAAAGTAAATTGTAGGAATAACTTTAGGATCTTTCGCAGAATTAACTATAACAGCGTCTCCTACACCTAAATAACAAATTCTTACAGCTAACATTGCTATTGCCAATGCAAAAGCAATTTGCCCGTATTCGTCGGGTTCTAAAAAAATAGCTAAGATAAACCAAAAACCTGCAATAACTAATGATGGAATTGTTGAAGAAAGGCCAAGAAACGATAGATCTTGATTTTTCTTAAAAAAATTTGACATTGTTCTAATTTTTACTATTTTATGGATCCATAAATTGGCTTGGGTGAATAGTTAATGTTGTCATACTCAAGTCTACCGTATATTTGGTATTTGAATACAAATTTATGTTAATTTAATTTTGCAATAATAGAGCAACAAATGAGAAAAATTCTTTTTTGGTTAGATGTAAATTATATCCATTTTGGAATAGCAAAATATCTTCAAGAAAAAATTGATTGTGAATTATATGCAATATTTGATCTCAATCCTAATTTAAAAAAAAAATTTAAGAACCAGAATTTCATTGACTTTAAAAAATCATGGTTTTTTTGGGATCATGTTTCTCAAAACATTAAAAAATATGACATAGATTATCTACGTCAAATTGAAGACAAATATAAGATAAATTTATGGTATCTTGCTTTTGCTGACAGGACATTTAACAATTTCAATTACTTTTACAAATTTGATAGAGATGAAATTTTAGAATTGACTGAACAACAATGTAGGTTTTTTGAAAAGATTCTTGATGAAATAAATCCAGATTTTTTAGCAACGCGTATGCCAGATTTTCATAGAAATTATCTCTTAACTGAAATCTGTAAAGCAAGAGGAATAAAACCATTGATACTTGTGGAACAAAGATTAGGGAATAGAGCCTCAATAGTATCAGAAATTACAAAAATTGATAACTCGTGGAAAATTGAAGAATATCCATCAAGATCGTTGGAGGAAATTAAAGAGTATGTTAAAAAATATGACAGGTTAAAACAATCAAAGAATGTAGAATCTGGAGGCATTAATCTACCAAGTTATAAAAAAATCATGCCGTCAATGGAATGGATAACTAGACCAATCAATAAAGAATATAAAAAAATGTATCTTCATTATGGAGTTACCCGATTAAATGTATTCAAAGCTTATTCAAATTTTGAGTTAAAAAGAAGAATCAGAAAACGATTTATTGACAAAAATTTTGTAAAAAAAATTCATGGAAAGGAAAAATTTGTAGTATTTGTTTTGCAAATTCAGCCTGAACGTAATATAGATTTTGATGCTCCTTACTTCTCTAATCAATTAGAGCTAATTTTCAATATTGCAAAATCATTACCAGTTGAGTTCAAGTTATACGTAAAAGAGCACTACAATATGAAATATCGAGGATGGAGATCAGTTTCTGAATATAAAAAAATCATGGATCTTCCAAATGTGATATTACTTCACCCGTCTTTAGATCCAAAAGAGGTTTTTGAGAAATCTTCATTAGTTCTTACAATATCTAGTACGGCTGGATTTGAGGCTACATTATACAACAAACCAGTAATTATTTTTGCAGATACAATATATTCTAACATAAAATCAGTTCAACAGGTAAAAAATCTTGAACAACTTCCTGAGATCATAAAGAAAATTTTGAAAACACAGATAGATGTTAATGGAACAAACAAATTTGTTAATATTGTAGAAAGAAATTCTTTTGATTTTAATTTATATGAATTGAATTCTTTAATTGCAAAACAATTTAGTAATTTAGGCTTCATAGTTAATGATAACATTACTATTGATGAATTATCTTCCTTCATTAAAGAACATGAAGATAAGTTTGAAATATTAGCGTCAGAATATATAAAGAAGATAAATCAAATAGAAGCAAAATAACTGTCGTCTAATTAAATTATAATACTATTAAAGATAATTTTAAAAAATTATTCCCAAATTTTCCAATATGGATTTCCATCATCCCACATTTTTTCTAAATTAATTTTATCTCTCAATGTATCGAGTGGTTGATAAATTCCATTATATTTGAACGCAGAAACTTGTTTTTCTTTAATTAATTTATGAAGCGGTTCTCCTTCCCAAACGTCTGAATCTTTTGATAGATAATTGAAAATTTCTGGTTCTAAAACATAATATCCACCATTTATCCAGCTTTCATCACCTGGAGGTTTCTCTCTCATTTCTATAACATTATCTTCATCAAGCTTAAGAATACCAAATCTTCCAGGGGGTTGAGCCGCTGTTACCGTAACCAATTTCTTATTCTTTATATGAAAATTAAGTAATTCTGGTATATTTACCGATTTTAAATCATCACCGTATAAGAGAAAAAATCTTTTGTTATCGATATATTTTTGAATTCGTTTGATTCGTCCTCCTGTCATTGTATCTAAACCAGTATCCACAAGATCAATATTCCATTTTTCAGAAATATTTTCAAAATATTCTTTAATTATCTCACCCTTGTAACCGCAACAAATAACAAAATCATTAATGTTGTAGTGAGAAAAAATCTTCATAATATGCCAAAGGGCTGGTTTCTCGCCTATTTTGATCATTGGTTTTGGTCTCATTTGTGTTTCTTCACTAAGTCTAGTACCACGACCACCTGCAAGTATTACTGCTTTCATATGTCTATCATCATTCACTGAATTTTATTACTAATAATATTCATTTTCTTTAAAGTATCTGTGCTAATCTTTCTAGAGAAACGTATCTTCTTTTGTTTTGTAAGAATATATCTAGGATTAGAAAGTACCCATAGTATACTTTTAAAAATGATTTTGAAACTTGGCTTTTCTGCAATTTTCATTTCATAATTTGTGGCTGTTAGTGTAGTTCTTCCTTTAATTTTATAATCAAACCAAATTTTTAATTCTCTTAGCCCATATTGTATAAAAAATAATAGTGTATTTCGAATTGCTAGTGGTGGTTCGAAATTAGTAATCTTCATTGATAATTGATTCTTAAATCCGTGAAATGCAATTTCAGGTTTTTTACTTTTTATTGTTTGGCCTCCTACATGATAAACAATAGATTTTGGCGTAAGAATAACCTTATACCCAATCATCCATGCTCTCCATCCCAAATCTACATCTTCAAACGACACATAGAATTTTTCATCAAAGCCCTCTAGAATATCAAATATTTTTTTATGAATTAACATTGATGCTCCACGTGCACTAGAAATTTCTCTTATGTTATCAGTTTTCTTGGTTGAGTTATATACCACTCCTAGATGATCGATAAAATCACCACTGGAATCAACACTTTCATCAGGTTTTAACAGAAGACTTTGGCAGATAGCAATTTTATTATCATTTTCTATAACTGACACCATCTCAGAGATAAAACTTGGGGTAACAATGGTATCATTATTTAAAAATAATAAATATTTACCAGTTGCAATTTTTGAACCAATATTATTTGGTTCAGCGAAACCTTTGTTTGAATTAAGTTTTAATAAAATAATTGAAGGATGGTTTTTTGTCACAAATTCTACAGTATCATCAGTTGAATTATTATCGACAAGAATAACTTCAAAATTTTCATAGTTTACTTTAAAGAGTGATTCTAAACATTTTTCAAGTAATGTTTTTCCGTTATGATTTACAATAATAATTGATACTTTTGGAAGTGACATATTTTGGTTAATTTTTTTGATCATAAAAACTATTATTAAATTGTGTCTATCTACCTAAACGGATTTTATTAAGGTAGAAGGTAAGTAATCTGTCAGATACCCAAGATGGTGTGGAAGAAAGTAATTTCATTCCAAACTCCATTGTCTTTCTTACTACAGGTTTTGTTTTTTGGTATTGTTCCAGTTCATGAATATATTTTGTTCGTAATGAATCATCAAGTTGTGATAGTATTTGATTTCTTATTCTGGAAATATAATCAAGGGTTTTTGTTATATTTTTATGAGATAATTGATCTGAATGAATTCTATATTTTACTAATGGTTTTTGAATTAAATGAAATTTTACACCATGTAATAACCCAACGCGAAGAAAAAAATCATAGTCTATTGCAACAGGATCATTAAGGTCCTGCATGGAATATTTCTCAAACAATTGTGTTGGAATTAATGTAGTATTCACATTGATTTGCTGTCCATCTAACAATCTAATATTGTAATCAAAATCTGAAATTTCATTATAGTTGGATTCATGAAATTCTCGAAGCGTATTTCCTGTGTCATCTATTATATTCCAATTTGAGTAAAGAATTGTATCATAACTTTGTTTTTTTGCTTCACCTACTAGAGTTTCTATTGTATTTGTGAACATCACATCATCTGGTGAGAACCATTTTAGCCAGTTACCTTTGAGCTTGCTTATTCCAAGATTTAGAGCAGTTGCTAATCCCTGATTTTTTTGGGAAAAAATATGAATTTTATCAGAATATTTTTTCAGAATATTTAATGATGAATCTTCTGATCCGTCATCTACAGCTATTATCTCAATATTTTGGTATGTTTGAGCCAAAATAGAATCTAGGCATTCTTCTAAAAATTTCTCAGAATTATAAACTGGAATTACAACTGAGACGAGATCTGATGTCATTATAGATTAGTATGCTGTGAAATTATAATTTTAATGAATCTACAGCCTTCCCTTGATAAAATCAATTGATTTTATTGGTGATGGATCAATGCCATGTTTTGTAGCATAGTATATTGTACTATAATCCAAAAGGTAAATCAGACACATAATTTTTGATAAAATGCCACCACCTATTGAAGGAACCTCTTTGTATATGATATTATTTTCCTCAAAGTAGTGACGCAGAATAACTAGTCTCTCCTTGGTTTTGATATGATCGTCTACGCCTTCAATCATTATTGGAACAGATTCAGATGGCCTCTCCCATGATACTATTCCATTGTGGCTGCTTTCAATAACATCTTCAATAATTGCGTGAGTTTTTGCATTTTCTTGCAAAGAGTTCTTGAAACGGATTGCGGCAGCTTGTAGCCCCCATGGATAGTAGATTACAGGAATACCAATTATCGAGTGAGCCAAATTGACTGATGGATTTTTGTCAGATAGATCTTCAGATGAAATTTCTTTTGAGATTAATTCTAATTGTTTCAAAGAGTCAATTATTTCTTGTTTATTTAGTGGTATAATGGAATTTAGAGTTTTTAGAATCGAATATACATAGGATGGAAAAGATGCTCTTGGCGAATGAATTTCAGGAATTTTTCTAAATACAGTATTATTTTTCAAACAAAAAGATTCCATCTTTCCACCTGACGAAAATACAATTATGTTACAATTTTTTTTATTTGCAGATTCTAATGTAGTAAGGGTTTCAACTGTATTTCCAGAAACGCTTGTTACTACAACTAGCGTATTTTTATCTACAGTTTTAGGGAGTTCATATCCTTTCACTACCGTAGTATGAACATTAGTTTTTGAAAGTATTGATGAAAAAAGATCACCGATGGTTCCTGATCCTCCCATTCCAGAAAAAACAACATGATCAATGTCTTTAAAATCTACAGGTTCAAGATCTGAATCATATGCATCTTTTGCAATATTAGCCCATTTGTCATAGTTGATGGTCTCTTCTTCTGCCGAACTCATGTTGGAAAGAAGATTTTAATCAATTTAATTTTTTCCAGTTTAATTTTTTCAGAGAAGGAAATGATAAATTATTGTTATTTTGCAGTTACTGATTTTGCTAGATTTCGAGATGATTATAAGCAGAATCCTCAGTTGTAAGGAATTATTTTTCTAATAACATAGGTGAAATCAACTCAAATAATTTTTCTGCTATAATTTCATTTCCCAAATCACTCATGTGCCCCCGATCAAAATAGATCTGCTTCTCATCAATTCCACTAAACACATCTCTTAAATCAACTATGTTGTCACATGATGATGCTGAAGAAATTCGTTCCATATCTATACTTTTTAGATAATTTGATTCTAAAGGATCATCAATGTTGAGATTTTTATTACTAGTTCCCAGTATGGGTTGGATTATATTTACGGTTTGAAATCCATTTAATTCTCCTAATTTACATACTTCAGACCAATTAGTTATCATATTATTTTCAAATTTTAATAAATTTTCATTTGAAATTTCTAAATTATAATTTGAATTATCCATTGTATTTCCTAGAATATTTGGTTCTACAACGTCATGTAAAATGTGAGTAACACCTAATCCTGTTTTATAATTTATACTTTCAAATAAATAAAATCCTTCTCTACTAATTTTGTATAGAATTGACTTAGTATATTGCTGATTGTTTAGAACAGCATTATTTAAAGACAATTCTTCATAAGAAACATTTGATTTCGTTTCATTTATGTGCCAAATATCATTCCAACCATCATACATAATTATTAAATCTGGATCATAATCCAATATATGGTGCTCAATATAATATCTCTCATCTATAGTTGTAGAATATGGTATGCCTGCATTAATAATTTTTATATCTAATTTTAGAACTTGAATTTTTTTTTCAAGCAGTGCCGGAATCGTAGTTTCATCTGATGATGATACATGTCCAAATAGTGAAGAACCTCCTAAAATAAATATTCTATATGAATCACTTTTAAAATCCAGTGAAGCACCGCGAAATCCATCTGAATTAATATTTACATATTCTCCTTGTTGTGGATTAAGAAGTTTAATTGGGGTACTTTGGTCATATATTATGGAACTATATTCTTTACACATTAGATTTTTCTCAGTTTGAGAAAATTTATCAAATATTACATGGCTAGAAAATTCACAATCATAATTAACTGGAACAACTTGAAGGTATATTTCTATAATAATTAATAAAACACAAAACAACATAAAAAAAAATGTGAATTGTTTTTTATATGAAACTTGAGCTGACATGTTAAACATTCTCCATATTTGAAAAAATTAGATTATGCCCGCTATTGAGTTTTTTCTTTTACTATTGGTAATGATAGTTCAAATAATTCTTTTGCTATAATCTGATTCCCCAAATCTCCAACATGTCCTTTATCGAAGAAAATTGTTTCAGTTCTATCATCAAATATATTTCTCAAGTCTTTTGATTTAGAACAAACAATACCAAGATCTTCTAAAGCAATAAAATATTTCTCATAATTTGGTAATACATGATCTTGATTATAAAATTTATAAGTTCCAATTTCTTCATCAGTTAATTCCTTGTTTCCTGTACCTACTAATGGCTGTAATGTAATAATCACATCAAAATTTTTTTTTGTGCTTAATTCACATAATTCAGTCCAGCTATTTTTCCACAGATTAACGCGTTCATCAATATCATCAAAATTTATCAATTTTACATGTTCCACATAAGTAGCTCTCCAATTACTATAATTTTTCCAAAGTATTTTTTCTGTATTATAATAACCACTATTGAATAAAGCTCTTGTTATTTTTTCAAGTAAGGAAGGAACACCACCTCCTTCAAAATATGAATCTGAAGATCTGCCTAAATCATTCCACCCATCATAAACAATGAAAAGATCTGGTTCATACTGGAGAAGTATATTTTTGATATAATTAGTTTCAGTATATGAATAAGCTTTAGGTATTCCTGCATTAATTACTTGAACATTTAGGTCAGTATACTCTTGAAAATAATTTTGTAGATAGCCTGGAATAGTAGTAGCATCAGAAGATGAACCAACACCAAAAGTTGTTGAACCGCCTACCACAAAAATTCTATATGTGTTCGGAGATTTTTCTAATGATATATCATTTCCTCTAAATCCATCATTATTGATATTAATCGTTGTGAGGTGTTGATTTGGTTCTAGATGTAAATATGGAAAATCAATCCATTTAACATTGTCATTATCTAAACAAATCCACCGTTTTAATTCATTATCCATATCTGAATAAACATCGCTTGAGATAAAATTACAATTTGGATTATAATAATCATAAATTCTTAACGCCCCTTCAAAAACTAGTAAAATAATAATCAACAATAAAATTCCCAAAGTTATTTGTTTTTTATATGAAACTTGAACTGACATGTTAAACATTCCCCATATTTGAAAAAATTAGATTATCTCCCATTATGATACAATCCATATCGGTTTTAGTAATCATTGCATATGCCTGTTCAGGAGTGTTAACAATTGGTTCTCCCATTACATTCATTGAAGTATTAATTAATACAGGTATTCCAGTGATTTTGTAAAATTCGTTGATCAAATTATAATATAATGGATTTGACTCTGCAGATACCGTTTGTAGTCGTCCTGTACCATCAACATGAGTAACTGCAGGAATTTTTTTGGGTTGTTTTACATTTGTTACCATTAGCATGTATGGGCTAGGAATATCAATATCAAAATAGTCTGATACGTATTCTTCCATGATACTAGGAGCAAACGGCCTAAATGATTCTCGGTGTTTTATTTTTTCATTTAGTATGTCTTTCATTTTTGCATCTCTAGGGTCTGCTAGTATACTTCTGTTACCTAGTGCTCGTGGACCCCATTCCATTTTTCCTTGATACCATCCAACAATATTTCCTTCAGAGATTAATTTAGCAGTTTTTTCTAGCAGTGACTGTTCGTCTAATTTCTCATATGATACTTTGTTTGAATCTAGGAATTTTCTAATTTCTTCATTAGTATATGATGGACCTACATACACATTTTCCCAAATTGCAACGGATGGGTTGTTTTCAGTATTTTTTTTTTGGGAATGATGTATGTGATAGGAGTATTGAGCACAGCCTACTGCACTCCCTGCATCTCCTGGAGATGGAGGGATGTGTATATTATCAAATGGACCATTTTTTAGTAAATTGTAATTTGCGACTCCGTTTAATGCAACACCACCACCAAAACACAGATTTTTCATTCCAGTTTTCTTATGAACATGATTTGCCATCTTTAAAATTATTTCTTCTAACACTTTTTCTGCACTAGCACCTATATCAAAATGAATTTGAAGTGTTTTGTCATGTTTCTTTTTAGGTGGAATACCAAATAATTTTGAAAATTTGTCATTTGTCATCACTTTATCATGTGTAAATGCAAAATATTTCATGTTAAGGTGAATACTACCGTCATCTTTTACATCAATTAGGTTATTAATTATAAGATCATAATATTTTGGTTCACCATATGCTGACAATCCCATAAGTTTGTACTCCCCTTCATTAACTTGAAATCCAAGAAAATATGTAAACGCAGAATAAAACAATCCCACTGAGTGTGGCCATCTAATGTCATTTGTAAGTTGAATTGTATTATTTTTAGCTGTTCCAAATGATGCTGTGGTCCATTCTCCAACTCCATCAACTGTCAGTATTGCTGCTTCCTCAAATGGTGATGTGTAAAAAGTATGTGCTGCGTGTGACATGTGATGTTCTGGAAAAATTATTTCCCCATTGAATCCTTTGAGATGTTTTTTGATATCAGTTTTTATCCAAAGTCTTTTGTGAATCCATTTTGGTATTACATCCAAAAAACTATTCAAACCTCTTGGTGCTACTGCAATATAATTATCTAATAATCGCTCAAACTTCAAAATCGGTTTATCATAAAATGCAACCGAATCAATTTGTTCTGGTGTAATTCCTGCTTCTTTTAAGCACCAATTAATTGCTAATTTAGGGAAATCATCATCAAACTTTTTTCGTGAAAATCTTTCTTCTTCCACAGCAGCTATGACGTGACCGTCTTTAAGTAAAGCTGCGGCAGAATCATGATAATAACATGATATTCCTAGAGTGTACATCAGTATTGTGTATCCATATTAGAACATCTTATTTTATCACTTTCTAACCAGTAAGTTGTATCATGTTTTTTTGAATATAAAAGATCAATTCTAAGAATTTTGAAAAGTATTCCATAAATAGATATTACAAAAATGAATAAAATTCCCAGGAATATTTTTGTATTTATAATTGCAAAGATTTCTAATCCACTTGAAAGTTTTATTGCAAATATTTGAGTTAACGTAAAAATTATAGCTATAAAAATACCAAATAATTCAAGAGAAAATACTCCTATGGATGATGAAATAATAAAGAACCAAAAAGATAAACCTGCACTAACAGCTAATGCTTTGAATCTAGGAGATGATAATTCCATTTTAAATCGGATAGATAAACGCTACTAGTCCACTTTGTGCCAAGGCAGTCACTCCAATTAACGCAATTAATAATATTACAATGGGAAACATGTAGAATTTTCTTCTATGCACAAGTAATTGAAAGATCTCTTTAATTGTTCCAAATCTACTCATGCTAATTCATAATTTTGTTCTATAGAAAAACTTTTGGAGTTTAATATATCGTAGAAATGGTAAGTAAAGACTTGTACGTGTTTATTTTACAGTAACAGATTTTGCCAGATTTCTAGGATAATCAGGATTAGTTTTCTTCTCTAATGCTGTATAATATGCCAGTAACTGAATTGGAATGATCTCGATTATAGTATATAGTGATTCATCAACTGGAGGAATCTCAATCCAATAATCATAAACATCACTTTCTTTATCTGATATTCCAATAATTTTTGCGCCTCTAGCCTTAATCTCATTGACGCTATTCATTGTATCGTTATAAGTAGAGTCATTTGGATTAATTATTATCACATAGACGTTTGTATCCATTAGTGCTAACGGTCCATGCTTTAGCTCTCCTCCCGCTATGGCTTCTGCATGAATGTAGGAAAGTTCTTTTAGTTTCAGAGCAGCCTCCCTGGCAATTGAAAGATGGATCCCCCTACCAAGAACGTAAATATCTGATATTTCTTTAAGATTTTTTGCTATTTCTTTAATCTTTGAATGGCTTGATAAAATTTGCGAAATTACTGCTGAAACTTTTGCCCAATTTGGATTAATGCAACCATTACACAATTTATCAGTAATTTTGTATAGAATTGCAAGTTGTGATGTAAAGCTCTTTGTTGCTGCTACACCTATTTCTGGCCCACAATTTAATCCAACTGTTAATGATGATTCTTGTGAAAGTGACGAGTTTGGATGGTTCACTATTGATAAAATATTTGTATTTGACTTTTTAGCAATTCTAACTGCTTCTAATACATCAGCACTTTCACCACTTTGTGAGATAGTAATTAATGTTGAATTTTGTTCAATGTCATTTGGTGAAAATGGAAATTCGCTTGAAATCACTGTGTTAATCTTAATTTTTGCAAATTTTGACATTAGATATCTTGCTATCTCCGCAGCGTTGTAACTAGTTCCACTACCAGTAATGTACAGACTTTTTGCTTGTTTGATACTATCAACAAATTGCTGAATTAGATCATTATTTTCAGATCGCAGTATTGTATCTGGTTGCTCTGATATTTCTTTTAAGGTAAAATGTGCATAATCTCCTTTGTAAACATCTGCAAATTCTTTTGAAACTTTTGTGATTTGATATTTAACTGATGTGCCATCAAAATCAAAAATATGCATTCCAGTATTATTTACAATTACAAAATCTTCATTATCAATGTAAATTACATCATCTGTTTTCTCTATGAACCCTAATACATCACTAGACAAATAGTAATTGTCATTTTCTATTCCTACAATTAATGGTTCATGAAAACGTGCAGCCGCAAGGGTACCATCTTCAAAAATTACAACAAAAGAATAATGTCCCTTTAGTTGAGCAACTGTTTTGATAATAGATTGTTTGATATCAGAAGTTTCATCAAAATTTTGTTGAATCAAATTAACAATAACTTCAGTGTCGGTTTCGCTCTGGAATTTATAGCCTTTGTTTTGTAAACTAGATTTCAATTCTTCAAAATTTTCAATAATTCCATTATGAACAATTCCAATTTTTCCAGAATTACTCAAATGTGGATGGGCATTTTTTTCAGTTACTTTTCCATGTGTTGCCCAACGTGTATGACCTATTCCCGTTGAACCATGTAACAGGTCTAGCCCAAGATTTGTATTTACCTCAGAAACCTTGCCTACTCCTTTTTTAAGGATTAATTTGTTATCTGAGCCTGTTACAACTCCAACACTGTCATAACCCCTGTACTCCATTCTTTTAAGCCCACTAACAAGTGTAGGAGCTGCATCAACATGCCCAAAATATCCTATAATGGAACACATGATATTGTAAATGAGGCTTATCCTTACATACCTTTTCATGTAGATTGAGTTACGGGTAAAAATACCTGTATGTAAAAGTCTTAAACGGTAATAATTTCTTTTCAGAGAGTGAGCAGAAAAGGACTAGAAGAAAACTCAGATTCTAAAACTCCAAAGTACGGAAAATTATCTTGGATTGTTTTTTTGTTTACATTGCTTGTGGTTTCAATTAGTTTGATTTCTTTTGTTTTCCCTGCATTACTGATTTCTGAGATGGGTTCAGGGCATGCAATGGAGAGAACAGGTGTTGAGGGTCTATACAAAATAAACCCGTATGAGATAGGTCACTGGGCAGTACTGCTTTTTACTGCAAACATAATTGTATTTACTCTGTTTATACTCTATCGTTGTAACAAGTTACCATGTAGCGTTGTACATGGATTAGAATCTCTTTTTAGTTTTGAGATATCCAAAAAGACAGCGGCTGTGGTTCTTCTAGCCATTATGGTTGGTTATGTGGCATTTAGTTCTACGGAGCTGACTGAGGATGAAACATGGGACGACTGGGATCAAGTACAAGTAAGAATAGAGGGTGACAAAACTGTAGGACAATTTTCATGTGATTTATTGATGACTGATCCAAACTGTACTGGTTGGCCATATACTCATCCTACTGTTTCATCAGGTTTTGAGCCACACGTCAAATACTTTTTTTTAAAGACGTCAGATATGATTTTTGGCAACTACAAAATTTTTCCATTTTTTGCTAGTATTGGATTACTGATTACAACATATTTTTTTGCTACTCTCATTACAGGTAAG
>LUMJ01000470.1_pt1 | contig 49136 bp, 38 predicted proteins | sample 729631 | NCBI WGS metagenome assembly LUMJ01 (sample SAMN03860266, study PRJNA289734) | marine metagenome | biome: seawater column; feature: ocean; material: water; isolation source: Red Sea water column Station 22 - depth 500m | place: Saudi Arabia: Red Sea | collected 2011-10-15 | depth 500 m
ATACTTCAACGAGAAGCCGGATATACGGACGCAAACCATTTTAGTCAAAACAGCATGTTTACTCTTGCAATAACGGGGGAGACCATATACAGGCCCTAGTGCTGGAATACACTTTTTACACATTGCGGCGCTTAGTAAACAATGAGAAGTACAAATGAAATCCATATCACTCCAAAAAAAGTTTATGCTTATCGTTGGTGGTAGCATAGCTTTCATGCTACTCATCACGGCCTTCTTCTTAGTTAACACGGTTGCGGACAATACACGTAGTCGCGTGGAAAAAGAGGTTAAGTCTTTAGTCGCTCGAGAAGCAAATGATGTTGAAGGCTTCTTCGCTACCTATGGTGGCGTGGCAAGAGCATTCCTAAGCAGTCCTTTTCTACAAGATTTTTTCGCTCGCCATAATTCTCGTGGAGCACCTGAAAGCCAATTGCCACAGGCTAAAGACATTTATGCCACTTTCGAGAACATAAGCAGTCAAGATCCAATCATTAAATCTGCCTTCTTTGGCTCAGCAAGAACAGGTGAGTACTTTTACGAAGAAGGTCGCGTAGGGGTTGATACTTCAGGTCCTGATGCTGGCAACCCTAATGCAGGTTATTTCGCCACAAAGCGCCCATGGTTTACTACTGCCGTTGAGCAAGGGAAGCTATATGTAACGCCTCCTGCAGTTGACTCTCAAGACGGAAGCGTGTCGGCGGTTGTTCAAACACCTGTGTACAGAGACGGTGCGCTGTTAGGTGTCGGTGGTGTCGATATTCTTATTAGTACGGTAGGCAAAGTGATAGACGCTATTCGTTATGAAAAGCAAGGAACAGCGTTTTTACTCGATGAAAATCAAAACATTGTCTATTTTCCAAAGCAGAGTAAGGAATTGCCGCTTAGCTCCTCTATTCGTAACTTTGATAACGTATTTGACAATACCGAAGGCTTTGGGAAATTAGCAGGTAGCATAGCGGCTAACGAGTCTGGCATTGAACATGTTACTTGGAATGGCGAAGATTATGTTGCCGTATTTGAGCACGCTAAGTTAACTAACCCACAGATGAACTGGTCATTGGGTATTCTTATTCCCGCCAGCATCATTGATAGCCCGATAAATACTGCTATAACCACGGCGATAATCGTCGCTGTTGCGATCATTGGACTGATTGCGCTGATTACCTATTTTGCAAGTGCCAAAGTCACTCAGCCATTGGTTGAAATGCGTCATGCAATGGCTGAAATAGCGCATGGCGACGGTGACCTGACTAAGCGTTTGGAAGTTAAAAGTAATGATGAAATTGGCGCTCTCGCCATAGAGTTTAATACGTTTACCGATAAATTGCGGGCGCTGTTGCAAGATACCGCCACCAGTACCAAGGCTGTGTCTGATGCGGCAGATCACCTTCGCGATGTGAGTCATGCTACGAGTAAGGAAATCAACCAGGAACGCAGCCAAGTAGACAATGTGTCTACAGCGGTTACCCAAATGGCAGCTACTGTTGTTGAAATTTCTAAAAATGCTGCGCAATCCAGTGATGCTGCAACGAAAGCAGACGAATTGGTACAAGCCGGCAGCGAGCAAGTTCAAGACGCCATGAGGGAGATTCGTGCACTGGCCGACGCTATAAGCCAGGGCGTTGAAGTGGTAGGCGGGCTAAGTAAAGAGTCTGATAGTATTGGTGCCGTGGTTGACGTAATTAACAGTATCGCTGAACAAACTAATCTACTTGCGTTAAACGCTGCCATTGAAGCAGCGAGGGCCGGAGAGCAGGGCCGTGGCTTTGCCGTGGTTGCTGATGAAGTGCGTTCATTAGCAAGTCGTACACAAGAATCGACGACTGATATACGTAAAATGGTGGAGCGCCTGCAAGCAATGTCCGAACAAACCAACAGCGTTATGCAGGAAGGGCAAACTCGTTCTCAATCTGGCGTGGATAAAACAGAAAAAGTGGTCGAGACCCTTGTGAACATTACCCAATCTATAGGGCTGGTTCACGAGCAAAGTACCCACATTGCTCTAGCCACCGAGCAGCAAACAGAAGTTGCACAAGACATTAATAAGTCGCTTGTGGCGATTACAAGTCTAAGCGATAAAACCAGTCAGCATGCAGAAGAATTGGCGGTAGAGGCTACTCAGCTAAGCGCGGTTTCTGGTGACTTAAAAGAGCTGGTGGGACAGTTTAAAATTTAGTGTCAGGCACAGCATTAATGCTGAGCTGAATGTGCTATTAAAATCTAAATTAAGCGGCTGCCTACAGCCTTTAGATATTTCGCTTGCCTATGTTGATGGCAAGCGGATTCTTGTGTTCACAGCTAAGCCATGAGTAGAAAAATATCGGGTATAAGGCTAAGGCTTATGCCTTTGCGAAAGAGCAATGAAATCATCCACAAACCCCAATACATCCTGCGCTTTTCTATGGCCCAAATACAAAGTTTTTGATACGCCTTGTTCTCCTAACGAGCGACACGCTAGAAGATCGCTTTCCTTCGATTCATCAATCAACCATTTAGGCAGCGCAGTAACACCGCGCCCGGCTGCCACCATCTGCAAAATGATCTCTGTGGTTTCAATGGTTTTATGCTGCTTCACTGTGCGATTGGCAGGAGTGAGGAAGTGCGTAAATACGTCCAGACGACTAAGTTCTACCGGATAGGTTATCAGGGTTTCACTGCTTAAATCTTGCGGTGTTATGAAAGGCTTCTTCGCCAAGGGATGGTGCTTATCCATTACCAAAACTTGTTCGTATTCAAATACCGGCGTGTAAGTAATAGTATCGAGTGAAAGTGGGTCTGGCGTGAGTAAAATATCAATGTCATAGCCATGAAGCGCCTGCAATCCACCGAAAGAAAAAGCTCTACGTACATCAACGTCTACGTCGGGAAATGCTTTTAAAAAAGGCGCTACCACTTTTAGCAACCACTCAAAGCAAGGGTAGCATTCCATGCCGATACGTAATATGCCCTGTTTTCCATCGGCAAACCTTCGTAACTGGGCTTCGGTGTGTTCAAACTGTGGTAATACACGATGCGCTAAACCCAATACACTCTGGCCCGCCTGAGTTAGCGTGAGTCTTCTGCCGTCTTTTTTCCAAAGCGGAACGTCGAAATGCGCTTCCAGCTTTTTCATCGCGTGGCTTAATGCTGACTGGGTTAGAAAAAGTGATTTAGCTGCTTCGGTCATAGTCCCCTCAGCATCTATTGCTCTAACAATTCGCAAATGTTGTCTATCAATCATAGGTAACCACAGCTAATTTAACGTCTTTGAGCGTGCGATGGGGCAGCTCTGACAATAGTGACTGCATCTGACAGATGCGTCTCAATTATTTCTTTAATAATAATGGAAATTTCCCTGAAGGTCTTTCGTCCCGGGGCGGTGTTTCGCCACGCTAAAGAATGCTGGCGCTCAATTGGCATATTAGCTATTTCACACACGTGTAGCGCTTCGGGTTTATGTAATTCAGAGTGAATATATAGGCCTGGCAAAAAGGCCACACCCATGCCCATAACTACCATTTGCCTTAGTGTATCAAGACTTGTGCCTTCATAGTCACGCTGTAAATCAGCACCAATTTCATCGCAAATACGCTGTACTTGGTGGTGGAAATGGTGTCGGTCTTCCAGTGTGAGCACCTTTTCACCGCTAATTTCTTCTGGCTTAACATACGCTTTTCCCGCGAGCTTGTGGTCAGACGGTGTAACAAATTTTAGCGGCTCCTTGAAAAGCGGCTGTGTGATTAACTGGGAATTTTCACCTGATAGCGGAGAAAGGATTAGATCATATTCACCACGCAATAGCCCGTGTTGCAGTGCACTGGGCGCGCCTTCACGCACGTAAAAACGCAACCCCGGCTTCCGCTTGTGTAGATCAGGTAATACAAAGGGAAGCAGATAAGGCCCGAGGGTTGGCGGTATCCCTAACCGATACGTAACCACTTCACCTTCCGATAAGTCGCGTGCAATTTCTCCAAACCGCTGTGATGCTTGCAGCACTTCTTCAGCAGCATCTAACAACGCTTTACCCTGTGGTGATAAAAGTGTTCCAGTGCGCGAGCGCTCAAAAAGCGTTAAGCCCAACAGGTTTTCCAGCGCGCTAATTTGACTGGTCAGAGTTGGCTGACTTATACCGAGTATTCCTGCAGCCTGCCTGAAGCTTAGGTATTTAGCCACGGCTACAAAATAGCGGATTTGGTTGATTGACGGGGTCTTTCCGTTGAATTGCATGGTGAAAATTGCCCTCTCTTACTAAACTTACAAGTAGTACTGTTTGAGTGGTGATAGTATTTAGCTATCGCGAGTTAGTATATTAAACTATTAATCTATCAGGTGAAACTGACGTAATTACATAATCATTACAATTATTAAAAAATTGGGAGTTTTATATGGATCACGTTATCTCAGGTGTCGCTAAATTCCAGAAGGAAGTTTATCCGAATAAGAAAGCTAAGTTTCAAAAGTTAGCGACTGGGCAAAATCCTGAAGTCCTTTTTATCACGTGCTCTGACTCACGTATCGACCCTAACTTAGTAACGCAAACTGATCCGGGTGAACTGTTTATCTGCCGTAATGCAGGTAACATCGTACCTCCTCACAGCAATCAAACTGGCGGCATGACTGCGTCAATTGAATTTGCAGTTGCTGCGCTGGGTGTTTCTCACATTGTAATTTGCGGCCACACCGACTGTGGTGCAATGAAAGGTGCTATTAACCCAGAAGGTTTAAGCGCATTACCACACGTTAAAGAATGGTTAGGTCACTGCCGAGTTGCGACAGAAGTTGTTAAAGAGCGTTGTGGTCACTCAGAGCTTTCTCTTGACGATTTAGAAGCAGTAACAAAAGAAAACGTTGTTCAACAAATTCAGCACCTTCGTACTCATCCTGCGGTTGCCGCAAAAATTGCCACAGGTCAGGTTAAGTTACATGGCTGGGTTTATAACATCGGCTCGGGCGAAGTGCTTTATTACAACACTGAAACTGGCGATTTTGATGTAATGGACGAGTCTACCGCTGAAGCACAGCTAGCACACGGCGAATAAGGTCTAAGACTATGTTAAAAATTAACCTTTCAAACCTACGAGGCGATTTTACCGGCGGTTTAACGGCCGGTATTGTAGCCTTACCACTGGCGCTTGCACTTGGTGTAGCGTCAGGCTTAGGGCCAATGGCGGGCCTTTATGGTGCCATCGCGGTTGGCTTCTTTGCTGCACTTTTCGGTGGTACACCTGCTCAGATCTCGGGCCCAACTGGGCCAATGGTTGTTGTGCTTGCGGGCTTGTTCGCAAGTCTTTCAGGCGATGCTAGCCTTATTTTCACCGCCGTGATATTGGCCGGTATATTTCAGATTGTTTTTGGTGTCCTTGGCGTTGGTCAATACATTCGCTTGGTGCCTTACCCGGTTATTTCGGGCTTCATGTCGGGCATCGGTGCAATCATCATCATTCTTCAAATCGGCCGCTTATTGGGCCATGAGCCTCCAGGCGGAACAATCGGCGCATTGACATACTTGCCAACGGCACTTGCAGACATTGACTTTGCAACACTGGCTTTGGGTTTGGGTACCCTGGTTATTGCCTATAAATGGCCACCGCAACTAGGCAAGTATGTGCCTGGCGCACTAGCTGCACTGATTATCGGAACACTAGTTAGCCTAGCGCTGTCAGTACCGATTCTTGGTGATATTCCTACAGGCTTACCAAGTCTGCACCTTCCTGTGTTTGACCAAAGTAAAGCACTGCTAATACTTGAAGCTGCATTTATTCTTGCTGTACTAGGCGCCATCGATAGCCTGCTTACATCACTTGTTGCTGATAACATGACGCGAACTCGTCATGACAGTAACAAAGAGCTAATTGGACAAGGCATTGGTAACACATTTGCAGGTCTTATTGGTGGTATCGCAGGTGCAGGTGCAACAATGCGTACTGTCGTGAATATTCGCAGCGGCGGTAAGTACAATATTTCAGGCATGGTACATGCGCTAGTTCTTCTAGCAATTGTGTTAGGTCTTAGCCCGCTTGCTGCGCAAATTCCTCACGCCGTACTTGCTGGTATCTTGGTAAAAGTTGGTTTGGACATCATCGACTGGAGCTACCTGAAGCGTGCTCATAAAGGCCCGCGCTGGGACTTCCTTCTCATGCTGACAGTGCTAGCGTTGACGGTGTTTGTTGATCTGATTACAGCTGTAGGTGTGGGGGTTGTATTTGCTGCTCTTGCTTACGTTAAACAAATTGCACAGTTGCAAATAGAAGAGCTTAACAATATTCCTGAAAGCCTAGACGATCCTAAAGACAATGAATTGCTAGAGTCATTAAAAGGTAGAGTAACTATCTTTAGCTTTGGAGGCCCTTTAAGCTTTGGTGCAGCCGCTGATTTGGGGCATCACGTGCGTGAAAGAGTTAAACCGAACAGTAAATATACTATCCTAGACTTTTCGCGAGTACCGGCAATGGATGTGTCAGCTGCCATGGCTGTAGACACGGTTACATCTGATGCGTTAGACGCAGGTAGACAGCTAATAATCTGCGGTGCAAACGCTGAAGTGAATAAGGTGCTTGAGGGCGTTAACGAAGCCCACCCAGGCATTCCTAACTTTGACACGTTACATGACGCCTTGCTTTATGCAGAAAAGCAAGTAGCCGGAACTGAAAGCAAAAATACCCGTTTTCAAGCCGCAACGCAGTCGTAAAGTAAAATCAAGGTAAGATAACCTTTCCCTTTTGGCCCTCCTTAGCGAGGGCTTTTTTGTATCATCTCACCTTTGAAATCAGCTGCCATAAAGCAGCAATTTCTGAATCACTGTTTTCACTATTGGTTAAGATTCATTAGTGGTCAACGTCGGTCATTTTTTATTAATTGATTGTTCAATTAAACTTAACGCAACTGTAACAATACCTCCCTATGGTAGTGATCAAACATTACACAACTACTACGGGAAACACATGAAAACATATAACAAATTGTCGGTTGCAGTACTTGCAGCGCTGTCCTCTATGGCCGTTCATTCAGTAGCAATAGCAGAAGAAACCACACGTGCGGACGACGAACGAATAGAAGAAATCACTGTAGTTGGGCGAAGCGTTTCATACGCAAACAACGCAACCAGTGACAATATGTTCAAGCAACAGGCTAACCTTAGCAGCGTATTAGCCGCTGTTGATAACCTGCCGGGTGTACTTATTAACGAAGGTGATACCTTTGGGGCTGATGACTGGTCAACGTCTATTATTGTTCGTGGCTTTCAAGTAAACCTAAACGAGCAGCAAATTGGTATGCGGTAATTCAAACTACGGTGGTGGCGCAAAAGCAAACCGCTATATTGATACCGAAAACGTAAAAGGCGTTGAAGTTTCTCAGGGTACGGCGGATATCGCTTCCCGTTCACACGAAGCCTTGGGCGGCACGCTGAATTTCACCACTATTGACCCGTCTGCGGAGCAGGGCTTAATAACCAGTGTGACTGCGGGTTCATTTGATGCGTCAAAATATTATGTGCGTTATGAAACGGGCGAGATCTTTAAAGATACCTACGCGTGGATAAGCCTTTCAAGTCAAGAAAGCTCTGACTTTATGCAGCAAGCAGCAGAGAATACGCGTGATCATTTAGCCATGAAGTTTATCTCTACTGTTAACGATGTGTCTCTTACAGGTTACCTGTCTTACGACGATACCCACGAAGATAACTACCAGCGAATTTATGGGCTGGCACAATATGAACAAAACCCAGACTGGGACCAGTTAACCGACGAGTGGACAGGCGTGCCTTATCAAGATCAGGCATATCGTCGAGGGTGGTCTACTTTGCGAGAGAATCTTTTTGCCTATCTTCAGGCAGAATTCACGATTGGCCAAGTCGACTTTATGACCAACGTGTATTATCACGACAACGAAGGCCGCGGGGAGTGGGTTCCACCCTACATTGTTGATATCACTGATGACGGCGCAGAAGGTCATTCAGAGCTTGTAGTCGGTAATACCGTATACGGTGGCCAACAGCTTGGACAAATTTACTTTGTAGACAGGCAAGGTAATCAACTAAGTCCAATTGAAGGTTGCCAAAGCTCACTGACTTTCCCTTATGGTGGTGCTGGCCCAGAATATGACCCGGGTTGCCACGAACAAGGGGCAATTCCAGTGGGCTCTTATCGTCACACTCATTATGATAAAGAGCGCATTGGTATCAACGCTGATGCAATCTGGTATACAAAAATTGGCGATTTCGATAATACGGTACGATTCGGTATTTGGTGGGAAGACTACGAACGTGGTGAGTCTCGTGATTGGCACAAAGTGACTAACTCGGCTATCAGCGTAGATTATGACAACGTGCCTTACTGGGTGCAGTACGACAGAACCTTCCCAGTCGATACCTTCATGTACTATGTGGAAGATGAGCTTGATTTAGGCTTTGCTCGCATTCGCGCTGGTGCCAAGAAGTTTAACGTCGATATTGAAAAAACGGACAACTTTGATTCAGCCAACAACTTAGCGGTGAATACTGACTCAGATACATTACTCTCAGCCGGTATCGTCGCACCTTTACCTATTGAAGGAGTAGAAGTTTTCGCGGGTTATGGTGAAAACTTCGCGGCAATTAAAGATGCGCAACTAGAACGAAACGACACTGATCTTCGTTTTATAAAGCCTGAAACCGCTGACAACATTGACCTAGGTTTGCGCTACGCATCACCGGGCTTTAATGCCAGCGTAACTTACTACAATATTGAGTTTAACGACCGTATTCAATTTACCAGTAACGAGACGTCAGAGGGTATAGACTTTCTTGAAGAAGCCGCGGGTGGTTACAAGAACGTTGGTGGTATTGAGTCCAGTGGTTTTGAAGTTTCAGCAGACATTATGCTAACCGAAGAATTCTCGTTGTTTACTTCTATTACCTTAAGCGAATCAGAATACGTTGCAACAGTAGGTAGTTCAGGTACGAAATACGATACTCTTGCCGATGCCCAAGCTGCTATTGCAGACGCTGAAAACCCTGAGGTATCGCTGGTAGCTATTGAAGGCAATACGGTTATCGGCACGCCTGACACTATGGCGGTAATTAGCCTTGATTGGGCGCGCGATAATTATTTTGCTGGCTTGTCTACCAAGTACGTTGATAGTCGTTACTTGGATATTGATAACGCTGCACAAGTTGATGACTATATCGTTAGCGACTTCTATATTGGTGGCTTTATCGAAAACATCGGCCCTGGTGTTGAAGAGCTTGAAGTCCGCTTAACAGTGAACAATGTGTTTGATGAAGACTACGCGTCTACTATTGCTCCAGGGGCATTTTGGATTGGCGCACCTCGCGCTGTTGCACTCAACGCACGCTTAACCTTTTAATCGTGATATCATGCCTGCGGCGGCATTGTGCTGTCGCAGGTTATTTTTTAGATTTAAGGTTTGGAGTTGTAGCATGCCCAAGGTGGGAATGGAGCCAGTTCGCAAGAAGCAATTAATAGAAGCAACGCTAGAAGTGATGGCAGAAGTTGGCTATCACGGTACAACGATTAGCTTAATTAGTAAAAAAGCGGGGCTTTCTTCAGGGATAATCAGTCACTATTTTGGTGACAAGCAAGGCTTAATTGAAGCTACGATGCGCCACCTTCTCGATGCGCTAAAAATCACGCAGCGTATTGACGATCCCCTAGAGCGGATTGATTTCATTATTGAAAATAACTTTTCACAAACGCAAGGGGCGAGTTCCGCTACCAATACCTGGTTCAACTTCTGGGCGTTGTCACTTCACAACGAAGGCTTGCATCGTTTGCAGTGTATTAACCACAAACGCTTAGAGCGTAATTTAGCGTTTAGTTACCGCAAGCTACTTAAACCTGAGCAGGTCAAAAATGCCGCTTCGTCTACTGCAGCATTGATTGATGGCTATTGGTTACGTTACTCCATGGGCAGCGTAGGAAACGGTGACTTTTCAGAGGCTGTAGCCCGCTGTAAACAGTACGTTCGCGATTTAGTTGCCCAATACGGAAGATAAATAAGCAAACGGAAGTTAAACAAGTACTCGGGGCTGGCGTATAAGTACCACCGAGCGAATATTGATTAGAAAAATAAAAAGGGCGGTTCGAGATAAGTCGAACCGCCCTTTTTAATTATCTACACTTTCTAAATGGGCTACATGATCTATGCGGACTGGTATTAGCTGGCGCCAGATACAAATCGCTATCCGGCGCGAAAAGCTACCATGTGCTCACTAAGTGCTTAACTCAATGAGTTACCAAATTCTTACGCGCTCTTCTGGCGCAAGATAAAGAGCATCACCGGGTTTCACATCAAACGCTTCATACCAGGCATCATGGTTTCTTGGTGCTTGTGCACGATAACGACCTGGCGCGTGTGTACCTGCGCGAAGTTGATTCAGCATGCTTTCTTCAGTGCGTTTTTCTTTCCACACTTGTGCCCATGCAAGGAAGAAACGCTGATCGCCTGTTAGGCCGTCAATTACCGGCGCTTCTTTGCCGTTAAGGCTAAGTTTGTAGGCGTGGTAAGCCATAGCTAGACCGCCAACGTCACCAATGTTTTCACCCAAGCTGTTGCGACCATTTACGAAGTTACCTTCGATAGGCTCGTACTGGCTGTATTGCTCGGCTAGCATATCTGCTTTTTCTTCAAACGCTGCGCGGTCAGCATCGGTCCACCAGTTGCGCTGTATACCGTTTGCATCTGACTTCGAGCCTTGGTCGTCAAAACCGTGTCCCATCTCGTGCCCAATAACCGCACCGATTGCACCGTAGTTCACGGCAGCGTCGGCATTTGGATCAAAGAATGGCGGTTGTAAAATAGCCGCTGGGAATACAATTTCGTTGAACGAGCTATTGTAGTAGGCGTTAACGCGCTGCGGTGTCATACCCCAGCGGTTGCGATCCGTTTTCTCAAGCTCGCGCTCTACCGACTGGTCTTGGAAGAATGTACGTAGGTTACGAACATTGCCCACTAAGTCCTTGTCGCTAATGTTTACGCCATCAAAAGACTGCCATTCGTCTGGGTAGCCAATTTTAGGGTTAAATGCCATAAGCTTTTCTTTGGCATTTACCTTGGTTTCTTCGCTCATCCAGTCTAGGTTTTCAATACGCTCACCTAGTGCTGTACGCAAGTTCTCAACCAGCTCTGCCATCTGCTCTTTTGAGCTTTCTGGGAAGTATTCGTTTACGTAAATCTTACCGATAGCAAAGCCCAGTGATTCAGTACCAGACATTTGGCTCACTGCGCGCTTCCAACGAGGACGAGGCTCTTGCTGACCGCTTAGTGTGCGACCAAAGAAGTCAAAGTTGGCTAGGTAGATATCTTCAGAAAGGAAGTCCGCATTGTTTGAAATAGTGTGATACTTCAAGTACGACTTCCAATCAGCTAAGTCAGCTTCGTTAATAATCTTAATAACGTCTTTTACTGGCTCAGGCTGTGTAATATTTAGCTCAGGCACTTTATAACCGGTTTGAGCAAAATACGTGTCCCAATCAAAGCCAGGGTATTCGTCAGACAGTTTGCTACGCTCAATTTGATTAAGTGTAAGGTCGCGGTCACGGCGTTTTTCGCGAGGCCACTGAATTTCTGCAATTTGTGTTTCAAGAGCAAGAATGTTTGCTGCTTTTTCGGCTGCGTTTTCTTCGCCTGCAAAATTAAGCATTTGCTCGATGTGTGCTACGTAAGCTTCACGAATCTTAACAAAACGTTCGCTATCACTAAGGTAGTAATCGCGATCAGGAAGACCTAAACCACCTACGCCAACACTTAACTGGTATTCGTTCGGGTCAAGACGGTTGTACCACATGCCACCGTAAATTGGTGTGCTTGAACCTACCAACCAGCTATTACCAAACGCTTTGGTTAGGTCAGTTCTATTCTCAATGCTATCAATAGAGGTTAGTACGTCTTTAATCGGCTCAATACCTTTTTCGTTGATGGTATCGGTATCCATGTAAGCAACGAAAAAGTCGTGAACAAGCTTCTCTTCTGCATTTAGTGAAGACTTTTCCATTAGACCATCAATGATGTTCTTAACTTGCTCTTCACTGCGCTCGGCAAGGCCAGTAAATGCGCCGTAGCGAGTTTTATCAGCGGGTAACTCGTAGTTGTCGTACCATGTACCGCTTGCGTACATAAAGAAGTCGTCACCAGGTTTTACCGCTTCGTTACGAGCGGTTAAATCTACACCGAATGAACCTAGCTCGGCTTCGCCCTTCATCTCTGGCGCTTCAACACTGCTCGTTTGGTCTTTTGCTTGTTCAGGTTGGCCACAACCTGCAAGGCCTAAAGATGCCGCAATCGCTACGGCAAGAAGTTTATATTTCATCATTTTTCTCGTTGTGATTATAAGTGTCGTCGTTAGGTGCAGTGACACTCGTTGTTTTTAAAGTAGGCACAAATTCCTTGTTAAACGGTAAAGCATTCCGTGCCTGATTAAAATAGCTTGTGATATGGGGCGTTTCTCGCTGTAAAAAGTCTGCTACAGCTGTGTGAAACGACCCGTGTTGTAATTTGTGATGTGAACGGCAATAAATGGGCTCGAAGCCGCGAAGTATTTTATGTTCACCCTGGGTGCCGGGGTTAAATAGCGGCAGCTTTTTCGCAATGGCAAATTCAATGCCTTCAAAATAACAGCAGGCAAAATGTAGCCCGTCTATTTCTTTCAGCGCTCCCCAGTATCTGCCATACAGCCCTGTATCATCGTAGAAAAACAGGGCGCTGGCTACTGCTACCTCATTCTCTAATGCCGTCACTATAAGCATGTTATCGCTCATGCTCTCGGCAAGCTGCTCAAAGAACGCATCATTTAAATATCCCACGTGACCGCTTCGTTTTAAATAGGTTGCTTTGTAACACTTTGTGAAAAACTGCAGTGTCTCTGGACTAATCTCATTGCCGGTATGATGGGTGAAGCGGACGCCTTGCTCGTTTAGTTTGCGTCGACTTTTCTTGATATCTTTCCTTTTGCGGGAGGTAAGCGCATTTAGAAAATCATTGAAATCATTATAGCCGTAGTTATACCACTGAAACTGAACCGCGTATCGGGTCAGGTATCGGTTTAGCATGTCGGATTGATCTCGTAGTCGTGCAATGGATAAGTCATCGGATAAATCATTTGCCTTGTGGGTACCGCTACTGGTGATTTGAGCCGATGTGCTTTCATTTGGGAATAACCAGTGAAAAGAAGATAAGGTTTCACCAAATACGGATTCTACGTACGTTGCCACCGTATCTTCCAGTTCGTGTAAAAGCGCCGGAGTAAGCACAATGTGCCCATCACAAAGCAGCCTTGGACCAGTTACAGGCGTGAAGGGGATGGCCGATATCCATTTAGGATAATAGTCGAGACCGTGCTGTGCATAAGCATTAGCCCAGGCGTGGTCGAAAACGTATTCACCGTAGCTGTGAGTTTTCAGGTAGCCAGGAATAACAAGATTTGCAGCCTCATGCTGACCTTTCGCTATAGCGATATGGCAAGCTTGCCATCCAGATTCATTGCTACACGAACCGCTGCGTTCTAGCGCATGCAAAAATTCATAAGAAAGGAAAGGACCCGCTTCCTTTGCGAGGTTTTGCCAGCGCTCTTTAGAGAACTGTTCAATCGAATCTATTATTGTTATGCGATAGTCAGATGCTGTCATGCAATTTACATCATGTAGAGGTTAAGTGCGTAAAACGTTAGATAGTCGCAATGTACGAGTATTTAACGCTAAAATAACGCGGTTTCTACGTTTAATACAGAAGAGTAAGCTTACAAAAATGTCAGAGTTCGACAGAAAAATCATTACCGACGCGATTACTCGCATGCTGGCACGACGAGAGCATAGCTTTAATGAGATCATGCGAAAGTTACAGCAGAAGGGAATAGCGAGTGATGCTTTCATGCCTATTCTAGAGGAATTCAGAGACGCTGATATTCAAAGCGATGCGCGATTTGCCGAAAGCCGAGCTCGCGCTCTGTACTTGAAAGGGAAGGGGCCTCGCGCGATAAAATTAGACTTACAGCAATACGGTGTAGATGAGAGTACCGCAGAGCACGCAATGAGAGAGATTGACGCTGACTGGTTTGAAAGCGCTAAGAAAGTAAAAGAGAAAAAGTTTGGTGAGTTCTATGAAACCGAATTCGCGTTAAGGCAAAAGCAGAAACAGTTTCTTCAGTATCGCGGTTTTTATCAGGAACACATTGAATATGCGGTAAGCGCAAACGAATCTAGCTAAAACGGCTTTGACACGAACGGCTGGGTTCTCGCCCATGTTTCCTTGTAAATATGGGCTCACGGCGATTCGTTTTGTGAATACTGGCTATTTTCGTCGATTTAAAGTGAAATTTGAGCCTATCTTACCCCCGTTACACTTAACAAAATTGCGTTATCCATGGTATTGTTGCGCAAATTTGTGTGCATTTTAATTATCCAGAGAATTATAGCGAGGATAAGCGTATTGCGTATTCGCAAACTGCCCCGATTATAAAGCTCATTAGAACAGGCAAATCGCACGTTTCAAAAATAGAATAAAGGAAGTTAGGTTTTCAATGACATTATCAACTGCTGACTTACGTAACAAGTTTATCGATTATTTTAAAAGCCATGGCCACCAAGCGGTGGCGAGCTCGTCACTGGTTCCGGCAGATGATCCCACACTTCTTTTTACCAACGCGGGCATGAACCAGTTTAAAGACTGTTTTTTAGGTGCGGAAAAACGCAGCTATACCCGTGCGGTATCGTCACAGCGCTGCGTTCGCGCAGGTGGTAAGCATAACGACCTTGAGAACGTAGGTTACACTGCGCGTCACCATACCTTTTTTGAAATGCTGGGTAATTTCAGCTTTGGCGATTATTTCAAAAAAGAAGCGATAGAGTTTGCGTGGAATTTCCTTTCCAAAGAAATTGGTTTGCCAAAAGAAAAGCTCTTAGTCACCGTTTATTCTGAAGATGACGAAGCTTTCGACATCTGGGAAAACCATATTGGTGTTCCAAAAGAAAAGATTATTCGCATTAGTACGTCAGATAACTTCTGGTCTATGGGCGATACCGGTCCATGTGGTCCTTGTTCTGAAATCTTTTACGATCACGGTGCGCACATTTGGGGAGGTCCTCCGGGAACACCAGAAGAAGACGGCGACCGCTTTATCGAAATTTGGAACCTGGTATTTATGCAGTTTAACAAACAAGCTGACGGTACCATGGAGCCACTCCCTAAGCCTTCAATCGATACCGGTATGGGCCTAGAACGTATTTCCGCTATCTTGCAGAACGTGCACAGCAACTACGAGATCGACCTTTTCCAAAACTTGATCAAATCAGCAGCATCAATTGTTGGAAGCGAAGATTTAGAAAATAAATCGCTACGGGTCATCGCCGATCACATTCGTTCGTGCAGCTTCTTAATTTGCGATGGCGTTATGCCATCAAATGAAGGGCGCGGATACGTATTACGTCGCATTATTCGTCGCGCTGTCCGCCACGGCTATCAACTTGGCGCAAACGATATTTTCTTCTATAAGCTTGTAGCATCACTTGCCAAAGAAATGGGTGAAGCGTATCCAGAACTTGTAGACCAGCTACCGGTAATTGAAAAAGTACTACGTGTTGAAGAAGAGCAGTTTAGCAAAACGTTAGCCCGTGGTATGGCTATCCTAAACGATACACTAGAAACTCTAGAAAGCGACACAGTGCCGGGTGACGTAGTGTTCAAGCTTTACGACACCTATGGTTTCCCTACTGACTTAACCAATGATGTAGCGCGTGAGCACGACCTTAAGATTGACGAAGAAGGTTTTGAAGCTGCTATGCAAGCACAACGTGCCCGTGCACAGCAGGCTAGCAACTTTGGTGCAGACTACAATAGTAAACTCGCCATTGACCACACAACCTCATTTACTGGGTACACCGATGTAGAAGGCCAGGCGAATGTGGTTGAACTTATTGCCGACAATGCGTTTGTTGAGAAGCTTGAAGACGGTCAAGAAGGCGTTGTGGTATTAGACAGCACGCCGTTCTACGCTGAAAGCGGTGGTCAGGCAGGTGACAAAGGTGTGCTTCGCGTGGCAAACGGTGAATTCATCGTTACTGACACCCAAAAAATGGGTAATGCGTTTGCACACAAAGGTATTGCTAAAGGTTCGGTATCTAAAGGTGATACGGCAACCGCAGCGATTGATGCAGCAAATCGTGAAGCCATTAAAAAGAACCACAGCGCAACGCATTTACTTCATGCAGCACTGCGTGAAATTTTAGGTGAGCACGTAACTCAGAAAGGTTCATTGGTTGAAGCGCCGCGCATGCGTTTTGACTTCTCGCATTTTGAGGCAGTAACGGCTGAGCAACTTGCTGAGATTGAAAGACGAGTTAACCAAGAAATACGTGCAAACCACACGTTAGCAACTGAACTAATGGATTTGGATGAAGCCAAAGCATCAGGCGCAATGGCGCTATTTGGTGAAAAGTACGACGAAAAAGTTCGCGTGGTAACCATGGGGCCATTCTCTGTTGAGCTATGTGGTGGTACTCACGTTACACGTACTGGTGATATTGGCTTGTTTAAAATTACCAGTGAAGCGGGTATTGCCTCGGGCGTTCGACGTATCGAAGCAGTTACTGGCGAGCATGCACTTGAAGTCGTGCAAACCCAACAAGCGACACTGTCTTCATTGTCTGCGTTATTGAAAACAGACAGCCAAAATGTACTTGATCGCGTAGTTTCTCTACAAAATCAGACTAAAGAACTAGAAAAAGCACTCAATTCTGCGAAACAAAAATTGGCGAGTCAGCAAGGTGCTGATATGCTTAGTAATGCAGTAGAGATAAATGGCGTTAAAGTTCTTATTGCGAATTTGGAAGGTGTTGAAGCGAAGTCATTGCGTTCAATGATGGATGACATTAAAAACCGAATTGGTGAAGGGATCGTAGTATTAGGTGTGGCTAATGACGCGAAAGTGAATCTTATTGCTGGCGTTACTAAAAACCTCACAAGTAAAGTTAAAGCGGGCGAGCTTGTTAACTTTGTCGCATCTCAAGTAGGTGGCAAAGGGGGCGGTCGCCCAGATATGGCACAGGCCGGCGGTGATCAGCCTGAAAACTTAGGCCAAGCGTTAGATTCGGTTAACGCTTGGTTACAAGATAAGCTATAATTATTTTTGTGTATAACAGTGAGTTTTTGAAGTGACGCAGAAACATGGAATCACTGTCGCTTCCATCGGGTCGTGCCGATGGGTTAGCAAATCTTAATGGATGATGTTCAGTATTAAGGAACAGGAGCAAGCGAATGCTTATTTTGACTCGTCGAGTTGGTGAAACGCTTATGGTTGGTGACGATGTAACCGTTACCGTACTAGGTGTAAAAGGGAATCAGGTACGTATCGGTGTGAATGCACCAAAAGAAGTTTCTGTGCACCGTGAAGAGATATACATGCGCATTCAAGCAGAGAAAGGCGGTCAGCCAGGCTCTGCAGAATAATTGCATTATACGCTTCATTGGAAAAGGTCAGCTTACGCTGGCCTTTTTTGTTTTAGGTGAGTAAATCTCTATCGGACTTTATTGTTAAACCCATTGAATAAGCCTTTTGTGTCTTTTCTATTTCGTTAAACATGACGCTGTACTTACCGATGGCTTCAGGTAATGAGCAAGTTAATTTATTGGAGCATGCACAGCCTTTTTAATGCTCTATGCCTTTTAGATTGACAATCTTAAAATCGAAATATTTAAGGTTTTGAAGCGTTTTTATATAACGTAAGTAATCAATACGCAGCAGCGCACTTGGTTATATACAAATAATTTTAAAACTTTTTGATATTATTTTTGGAAAATTGACTAAATTATTAAAGAGGGTTAGTTAAAACTGCAAAGCAGCTGCATATATTTAAATGCGAATTAACGAATAGCGTTAAATAAAATTCGGTTTAATTGCTTGTATTGCGAACAAATTACTGGTTTTTTGCTCGAATCGTTTAAAATGGCAGCGAGTGAACAATTTCTTTATAAAAAAGGTTTGACTCAGGCCAATGAATCCGTAAAATGCACCCCGCAGTCAAGGAGAGGGGCAGTGACGGCCAACAACAAGTTTTGCGCGTGTGTAGCTCAGCTGGATAGAGTACCTGGCTACGAACCAGGCGGTCGGAGGTTCGAATCCTTCCACACGCGCCAAATTGAAAAGCCCACCTTTTTAGGTGGGCTTTTTCATTTCTACTTTTCTTTACTCCACTTTCGTCTAAGCGCACTGTTTGAATTTTGAGCTAAGCTTAATGTGTCTAACAGCAGTAAAGCGCGAGGTACGCTATGGCACATCCAACCACCACTTTCCGATTTTTAGCAGAGCCCACTGATGTGAACTTTGGTGGCAATGTACACGGGGGCATGCTTTCTATAACAGCTTAATGAAATGGATTGACCAAGCCGCTTATGCTTTTGCCGCACAGTGGTCGAAATGCTATTGCGTTACAGTTTCAGCGAACGGCATTCGCTTTATAAAGCCAATAAAGGTAGGTCAACTCGCAGAAATAACCGCATCCTTGGTAGACACTGGTGCGTCAAGTATGCATATCTATGTTGTGGTTAAATCGGGCGATGCACGCCAAAGACTTCGCTAAACAGTTAGACAGTGACTTTTCTGAGAATATAGGTTTTCATTAAATCGTCTGCATAAATGAACATTACAGTGTGCAGTGAAAATAGAAACTCAAACACAAGTGTTAACGGTGTGCTTTGTTGCAAATTTATTAAAAAATAATGCATTAAGTTTCATTTTTGGTGGGTTTTATTCAATTTTTAGTGGTTTTTTATGCTGCTTTGTTGTGTTTTGAAAAACCACGTGATACTTATTCAGGTACAAAATAACAACAGGTTTGAATATGAATTCGGGATCCGTCGCTAGTCTGCTCTTCGAAGCAGGCTCTCTAATGCTAATAGGAATGGTGTTTGTTTTTTCATTCTTAGGGCTGCTCATTGTGGGTATTCATCTCATTGCACGGTTTTGTGAAGCCTGTCCCGGTGAAACAGCAGAGCCTTCCGCTAATTTAAAAGGGCCTTCAGCTAATTTAGGCCGAAACAATCAAGCGGTACAACCAGGAATAGATGGAAGCGTTGTCGCCGCTATTTCTGCCGCCATTCATACCCATCGTCAAAATTCAAAAAAATAAAGCCTAATCAGGAGTTACCATGTCTAAGCCTCTGGCCCTTACCGAGCTGGTCCTGCGAGATGCACACCAGTCGCTTCTTGCTACGCGTATGCGTATTGAAGATATGCTTCCCATAGCAGAAAAACTAGATAAAGCTGGCTTTTGGTCAGTTGAATCTTGGGGTGGTGCTACATTTGATGCCTGTATTCGTTATTTAGGGGAAGACCCTTGGGAGCGCATCAGAAAGCTAAAAGCAGCCATGCCTAACACGAAACAGCAAATGCTGTTGCGTGGCCAAAACCTATTGGGTTACCGCCATTATGCTGACGATGTTGTCACTCGCTTTGTAGAGCGTGCTCACGAAAGTGGCGTAGATGTATTTAGAATTTTTGATGCCATGAATGACATTAGAAATTTGAAAACCGCAATAAAAGCGACCATAGACAGTGGCGCTCACGCGCAAGGGACAATTTCTTATACGGTAAGCCCTGTGCACAATCTTAAGCTTTGGCTCGAAATGGCGAAACAGCTAGAAGACCTAGGGGTTCATTCTATCTGCGTAAAAGATATGGCTGGGCTTTTAAAACCGTACGAGTGCGAGGCATTGATTACCGGATTAAAAGAAACGGTTGATGTACCTATTGCCATGCAGTGCCATGCCACAACAGGGTTGAGTACAGCGACGTATCAAAAAGCTATCGATGCCGGTATTGATATGCTGGACACGGCTATTTCTTCAATGAGCATGACTTATGGTCATAGCGCAACTGAGACCATGGTTTCTATCGTAGAAGGTACTGAGCGCGATACGGGCATTTCATTGCCTGAGCTTGAAGACATTGCCAGTTACTTCAGAGAGGTAAGAAAGAAATACAGCAAGTTCGAAGGCAGCCTCAAAGGGGTAGATGCACGTATTCTTTTGGCTCAAGTACCGGGCGGAATGCTAACCAACATGGAAAGCCAGCTTAAAGAGCAGGGCGCTGAAGATAAATTCGAAGAAGTGTTGAAAGAAATTCCACGGGTGAGGGAAGATCTTGGGTTTATTCCTCTGGTTACGCCAACCTCACAAATTGTAGGCACGCAGTCAGTGCTTAACGTACTTACCGGCGAGCGTTACAAAAGCATTACAAAAGAAACCGCAGGCGTTCTCAAAGGTGAATATGGCGCTACCGCAGCACCAGTAAACAAGGAATTGCAGGCGCGTGTACTTGATGGCGCAGAACCCGTGACATGCCGCCCTGCTGACAATATTGCCCCAGAGCTGGATACACTGAGTAAAGAGCTTGATGAACTGGCCGAGAAAAAGCAATTATCGCTGTCAGACGATAAAGTTGATGATGTTCTGACTTATGCCTTATTCCCGCAAATAGGCCTAAAGTTTATCGAAAACCGCGGCAACCCTGATGCGTTTGAACCTGCACCTAGCGCGCAAGAGTCGCAAAGCTCGAGTGCGCCTAAATCTGCTGAAGCCAAGTCAAACTCACAAGGGGCTACCGCGAGTGAAACTTACGACGTAAACGTAGATGGAAAAGTGTATCGCGTAGAAGTGGCACCTTCAGGTACGCTGACGAGCGTTACACCTGCAAGTGGCTCTCAGACGCAGGCACAGTCTCAAACCAATAGCGCTGCGCCATCAGCCTCTGCCGCTTCACAGTCTATTGATGCACCGCTTGCAGGTAACGTCTTCAAAGTCTTGGTGAGAAACGGCGACAGCGTGTCAGAAGGCGATGTGGTCATGATCTTAGAAGCCATGAAAATGGAGACAGAGATCCGCTGTGCATACACCGGTACGGTCACCGACATTACTGTTAGTGAAGGCGATGCCGTAACCAGTGGTCAACCGTTAATCTTATTGGGGTAGTACATGGATAAGTTAATGGTACTTTGGGATAGTACCGCGCTTGCGCACTTTGAAGCCGGCCAGCTTATAATGATGGCGGTGGGTTTCGGTTTGTTGTACTTGGCCATTGTTAAAAAGTTTGAGCCATTGCTCTTATTACCCATTGGTTTTGGTGCATTGCTTACTAACATCCCTATCGCTGGTTTTTCAGAAGCTGGGGGCTTGTTGCACTACATATACAAAATCGGCATAGATACAGGGGTATTTCCTCTGCTCATCTTTATGGGTGTAGGCGCAATGACTGATTTCAGTGCGCTTATTGCTAACCCCAAAATGTTGTTACTTGGCGCGGCTGCGCAGTTCGGTATTTTCGCTACCTTGTTTGGCGCTATAGCGCTGAACCTTATACCTGGCTTTGAGTTCACATTAAAGGATGCAAGCGCCATTGCTATTATAGGTGGCGCAGATGGGCCGACGGCTATTTTCCTCGCCTCACGGCTTGCGCCTGATTTGCTTGGCGCGATTGCAGTCGCTGCATACTCTTACATGGCGTTGGTGCCTATTATCCAGCCACCCATCATGAAAGCGCTGACCACAAAAGAAGAGCGCGAGATAAAAATGGGTCAATTACGACCTGTGTCCAAGCGAGAGAAGATTATTTTCCCGCTTGCTGTGCTGTTTATGACTATCTTGTTCTTACCGGCCGCTACGCCGCTTGTCGGCATGTTCTGCTTTGGTAACTTGATGAAAGAGTGTGGTGTTGTAGATAGGTTGAGCAAAACTGCTCAAAACGAACTTATCAATACGGTCACTATTTTCCTTGGTTTAGCAGTAGGATCAAAGTTATCAGCTGAAGCATTTCTTACGGTCGAGACCTTAGGGATTTTGGGGCTTGGGGCTATCGCATTTGGTATAGGTACTGCCGCAGGTGTACTCATGGCCAAGCTAATGAGTAAGCTGTCGGGTGGCAGTATAAATCCACTGATTGGCGCAGCTGGTGTATCTGCAGTGCCAATGGCAGCCAGAGTGGTGAACAAAGTTGGGCTGGAAGCAAACCCCCATAACTTCTTACTTATGCATGCAATGGGGCCTAACGTGGCTGGCGTGCTAGGTAGTGCGGTTGCCGCAGGTATTCTTTTGGCTCTGGTTGGCTAGAAAGAACGAATGCATTGCTGTACAAGGGGCAGTTTATCTGCCCCTTTTTTATTTCATTGCTTTTGTTCAAAAAAAGGTTTTCTAGGGTTTGCTTTTTGTGACGAGGCGAGCGTGCCAGTTCGGTGCGTAAGTGCGCTTTTCAAAGAAAACAGCACCTAAACGATAAACTCGTTATTCTCGAATTGTGTTTTGTGGCACTAGTGATTGGTATGCGGTCACGAGTTTCTTCGTGCGCGTATGCTGCGGCCATCTAAATATAGTTTCGGTCTTGCCTTCTTCTACAATTTCGCCGCCTTCCATTACAATAATTCTATCTGCAATGTGGCGTACAATACCCAAATTATGACTAATAAAGATAAACGCCAAGCCAAGCTCTTGTTGAAGCTTCAATATAAGATTCACCGTCTGCGAACGAATTGACGGGTCTAACGCAGCAAAGGGTTCGTCAGCCACTAGCACTTTAGGTTTTAACACAATGGCTCTGGCTAGTGCTACGCGCTGCTGTTGCCCATCAGAAAGCATGTGACGGTAAAAGTAATAGTGTTCGCGCAGCAGGCCTACCTTTACTAACATATCTTCTATGATCGGTTTACGTTCTGCTTCACTAAGGCCCGTATTTAAACGTAAAGGCTCATCTAGAATTTTGCCCACAGGAACCGATGGATTCATAGATTCGGAACTGTGTTGAAGAATCATTCGAATATCATGGGTACGTTTCTGCTGGCCATCTTTAGACTGGTATTTGGCTAAGTACTTGTGCGTGTTAATTTCAATTTCACCTGCATCAGCAGGCAGTGCACCTACCAAAAGCTTCGCCAACAAGGATTTACCTGAACGGTTTTCACCAATAATAGCGATGGTTTCTCCGCGCTTTACGCTTAAGTTCACCGGACCAAGCTGAAATACTTCAGGACGCTTCAGCCAACGTTTCTTTTCGTTATGAATAAACGTGAGATCTTTAACCTGCATGATATCCATTACAGCTTCTCCATATGTAACGGAAAATGACAGCTGTAGCTGTGATCATGAATTTTACGTACGGCAGGTGTCTGTACGCAGGCACGCTGAGCACGAGGACAACGTGGACCTAATCGGCAACCGATAGGCAAATGTTGTAGCGTTGGGATAGAACCGCCAAGTGTAGGTAGCAGAGATTTTGGCGGTAAATCTTTTCTGAAGCTTGGCGCACTGTCTAACAACGCTTTTGTGTAAGGATGCAGAGGACGCTTCTTAATATGTTTCATTCTACCCGATTCCACAGTTTGCCCTGCATACAGTACCGTCATAGAGTGCGACATACTCGCTATAGCTAGAAGGTCGTGACTAACAAACAAAATTGAAAGCGAGCGCGTCTGATTCAAACGCGTGAAGAGCTTTAGAATTTGTGTTTTTGTTGTAGGCTCCATTCCCCGGGTAGGGTCATCGGCGATGAGCAATTTAGGCTGTGAAACCAAGGCCATCGCAATCATGAACTTTTGGCCTATGTCAGCAGGAATTTGATGAGGAAACGCGCTTAAGTAATGCTTATGGTGCTTTATGCCCACCTTGTGCACTGTACTTATCGCTATTTTTTTGCGGTGTTGTGCACGCTGCCAGAACCAGCTACCTTCAACGAACTCATCAGGTATACTCTCCTCTAACTGCTCGCCTAAAGTTGCTGATGGGTCTAAGCTGGCCTGTGGGTTTTGGAAAACTACTGCTATTTCTCGGCGCATAACTTCACGACGCTGCTGTACAGACATACTCAGCAGGTTTTCACCATTCCAGCTCATGCGGTCAGCGGTTAAATTCCACTGATTGGGGAGGGCACCGCAAATTGCCGACACAATCAAACTTTTACCCGAACCCGATTCACCTACCAGTGCGCGAATTTCACCACTGCTTACCGACAAGTTAACCTTGTCCAACGCTTTAATTGCGCCTTCGCTGCTCTGCATTTCTAAGGTGAGGTTTTTAATATCAAGCATTGGCATATTAATGACTCACTCTTTTTCTAAGTGCTGAGCGCAAACCGTCACCTACGATATTTATCGAAAGTACCATGAAAAATATTGCCATACCGGGGACGGCTACGTTCCAAGGAGCAAGATAAGCCACATCTAAGCCATCCGCTAAAATAACGCCAAGCTCAGGAAGTGCAGACTGAGCGCCTAAATTTAAAAAGCCCAACGCAGAGATATCGATAACAGCAATCGAGAGCGCAAGGGTGCCTTGTACAACAAGCATCTCAGTCATGTTAGGTAAAATAGAGTGAACAAAAAGCTGCCATTTGCTAGCACCGTCTAATTTAGACGCCACAATATAGTCTTTCTTCATTTCTGCGCGCACAAAGCTTCTTGTGTGGTGCACGAACTGTGGAATGAGCGCAAGTGTAATTGCCCACATACTGTTAACCAGACCTGTACCTAATATGGCAACAATAATGATGGCAATAAGCAGTGTGGGAATAGCCATCAGTGCATCTAGTAAGTGGTTGGCAATACTTGAACGAACGCCACGCAACATTCCCGCAAAAGTACCTAAACTTACGCCAACTAACATAGCGAGCACAACGGTAATAAACGCGGAGCCCAAAGTGATACGGCATCCATAAATAATACGGGTAAATAAGTCTCGACCCAACGCATCGGTACCGAATAGATGAGATATCGATCCGTTAGCTAACCAGCTGGGCGGTATTAACAGTCCGTCGATATTTTGTTCTACTGCATCATAGGGGGTAATAATTGGGGCAAATAAGGCACACACGACAAATAGCGCCAGTATGGACAATCCCAGCATAGCAATGTGGCTAGCTTTAAATGATGCCCATGTCCGCTGCCACGGCGACGGATGGAATTCTTCGTCGTATAAACTAAACTGTGGCACGTTCGTATTTCTCTCTACTTGGGTCAATCATTCGGTTAAACAAATCAACTAAGGTTTCGACAATCATCGCATTGGTTATAAGCGTTGTTATTTGTATTGCCATCAGAGGTAAAATGGGCAGCAATGCATTACGTAAAATATGACGGAAAAATATTTGCCAACTCGAAAGGCCTCTAGATATTGCCGCAGCAATATAAGGGCGGTGCTTCACATCAATTACTGAGCGCCTTGTGATTCGTACCATAGACGCGGTGGCGATGGCACCAATAGCAAATGTTGGCAATGCCAAATGAGATAATGCATCTTTAAAGGCCAGTGTTTTGTTTTCTATGTCAGACAGAAGAATATCGATAAGAATAAAACCTGAAATGGGCTCTATGTCATACAGTAGACTGATACGTCCTGATAATGGAGCCACATCTAATTGCAAACTGAATATTAAAATTAGCAGTAGTGCAAACCAGAAAACGGGAAAAGAGTACGTAGTAATGCTGGCGCTATTTATTAAATGATCAGACGTTGAATAACAACGTATTCCTGCATAGTAGCCCAGAGGTATTCCGACGAACAAGGCCATCAGCATGGCATAGGTTGCCAGTTCTATTGTGGCCGGCATTGCAACACCTACTTCTTCTCTTAGCGGCAGGCCTGAAGTAAAGCTGTAGCCCCAATCTCCGGTTAGCAAATTGCCCACGTAATAGAAAAACTGAATTATAAATGGTTGATCAAGCTTAAATTGTCGCTCTAATGCCGCACGCTGAATTTCATTTTGCGGCACAAGCCCTGTTAAGTTTTCTAGTGTATCGCCTGGAAAAAGGTAGGCGAGAGAAAACGAAATAATCGCTAACACCAAGAGCGTTAATACGAATAAAGTGCAGTATCTTACGAGGATCTGTATCACAGTGCTTTTTCTACTCCGCCAAAGCGTACACCGCCGAAGGGATTAATCGTCATGCCCTCTAATTCATTCCTGTATGCCTGATAGCGATAGGCATGCGCAATGGGAACGAGAGGAAGGCGTTCGTAAAGTAATCGGTTCACTTGTCTATAAATGGCCGTGCGCTCTTCAATATCATCAGTCTGAAGCGCATCATTGAGTAATTTATCATAATCTTCACTACACCACATGGCGCGATTGGTACCTGATGGAATCGCTCCACAGCTCAACAGCGGGCGATAAAAGTTGTCTGGGTCACCGTTATCGGCAGACCAACCTATTAGCACAGAATCGTGGAGGCCTTCTTGAAGGTGGCGTCTAAATGTAGTCCAATCATAGCTAACAATAGTGGCCTCTACACCAACATCGCGAAGATAGCGCTGAATAAGCTCAGCCATTTTAGTTGCATTAGGATTGTAAGAACGTTCAACGGGCATGGCCCATATTGTCATTGAAAAGCCGGGTTTTACACCAGCGTCAGCCAGTAGTTTACGGGCTAGGACAGGGTTGTAAGCTGTATCATCTGCATCATTTTGAAATGCCCAACTTGCTGCTGGGAGCAGCGTTTTAGCTCTTGTTGCACTGTCAAAGTATACCGCTTCTAATAATGTGTTCTTATCAATAGCCGCTGCTAGCGCGCGTCTAACGTCTGGGTTATCAAAAGGAGGACGTTGTGTGTTAAAAGCCCAAAAGCCAATGTTAAGTCCTGGTTTTTCAGCAAGCGTTAAATCTTCTTTTGCCCGAATCACTTCAAGCTCAGTTTGCGCAGGAAACGCTGTTGCATCGCATTCCCCAGTCATCAATTTAGCCAGCCTTAGTGAACTTCGGGGCGTTATATCGAATATAAGTTGTTCTACAACGGTTTTTTCAACATCACTGGTTTGCGCCACGTCATTTTCAGATGTAACTTCACTGCTTTGACTATTTTGTGAGTCTTGGTTGGCGCTATCACCAGCGTTAACGAAGGTATCGGTTTCGCTATCCGTATCATCGTCTAACAGCTGGTCGCGCCAATAGTTATCGTGACGCAGATATTTAATAAAGTGGTCTTTGCGGTAGCTATCAAATTTAAACGGTCCAGTGCCTACGGGAAGTTCATCAATTTTGCTTGGCGTACCGGCTTGAGTAAGTTGTTCGGCATATTCCTCTGACAATATTACTGCGAAGTCAGTGGCTAGATTGGATAAAAATGAGCTATCTCTGCGTTTAAGTGTAATTTCAACGCGGTAGCCATTCACTCGCTCTACTGAAGCGATATTTTGTGCAAGGCCAATACTTTCAAAGTATGGATAGCGTCCGCCTGATACATAATGGTATGGATGGGAGCGCAGGCGCCACCTATTTATGCTAAAGATAACATCATCGGCGTTAAAGTTTCTTGTTGGCGTAAAATACCGTGTCGAATGAAACCATACGTCTTTTTGAAGCTGAAAAGCATAAGTAAGGCCGTCGTCACTTACTAACCAACTGCTCGCTAAACTAGGCACAATACGGCCTGACTCTGGGTCGAAATCAAGCAGTCTATCGTACAACTGGTGAGATGACGCGTCAGAAGTCGTACTAGAAGTATCAAGTTGAGGGTTGAAGGTGACGGGATTACTTTCAGAGCAGTAAATAATACCCGTATTGTAAAACGCTTGTTTGTTCTGCTTAGCACAGGATGCAACAAGAAGCGCTGTACATATACATAATGACAAACGCTTTACCAAACCATGGGACATGCTTTACGCCTCGACGCTTTCCGCGGAAGAATCTAGTAAGTTATATTTTTTGAGATAGCCTCGTAGCTGATGATATGTCAGGCTTAATTTTTCAGCGGTTTTCTTTTGATTAAACTGACTGTCAGCAAGTGCCTGTTTTATCATATCTATCTCATGTTGTTGAGAACGTTCTTTCAAATCTATGGGATATTCAACAATTTCAGGCTTTTTCACTGGTGCCAGGGGCGTAATGTCTGCACTTTCAATGCGTTCGTTGGTCATTGGTGTATCTGATTGTGCTGCATGGCTGGCAGACGAACCTGTTGCGTTTACTCTGTCATTCGTCTTCACTCTGCCTTTAGGACGGTAGGCAGATTCAAAGGGATCGAGAATAATTTCGTGTACCGGTAGGTGAGGGTTGTTTGTTCTGTAAACTGCGCGTTCTACCACGTTTTTAAGTTCACGAATATTGCCAGGCCAATCATATTCTAGCAGCGTACGTTTCGCCTTCTCAGTAAAGCCGCTGAACAATTCCATTTCCATTTCGCGGGCCATATTAATAGCAAAGTTCTCGGCCAACATCATGATATCTTCTCTACGCTCACGTAGCGGAGGAATGGTAATAACGTCAAAGGCGAGCCTGTCGAGAAGGTCTGCCCGAAATTCACCTGCATCGGCAAGAGCGGGTAAGTCTTCGTTGGTAGCCGCAATGAGCCTTACGTCAGTTTTTACCGACTTACTTCCGCCCACGCGCTCAAACTCACCATATTCAACAACGCGAAGTAGCTTTTCTTGGATAAGGCCCGATGTATTTGCCAACTCGTCAAGAAACAAGGTACCGTTGTGAGCCACTTCGAAACGTCCTTCACGGCGCTTTGATGCACCAGTGAACGCACCTGCTTCATAACCAAATAGCTCACTTTCTAATAGGCTTTCACTTAAGGCTGCACAGTTAAGCTTAATGTAGTTCTGATCCCAGCGCTTAGATAAGAAGTGAAGACGCGCGGCAATAAGCTCTTTACCCGTACCTCGCTCACCGATAACGAGCACAGGCTTGTCTAGGGGGGCTATCTGTGAAATTTGTTCTAAAACTTCTAGAAAACTATTCGCTTGGCCAAGCAAATTGTCTTGCTGTCGATACCTACTCATTAAATCCCTCAAAAGTTAGTCATTTCGACCAATTAATAGTGTAGAACAAAACATATTGAGAAACGAGTATTATTTGAACTTATAAAAAGTGCTTAAAAAATAGTTGGTTACAGCAGTCATAAAGTTGGCAAGTATATTGAATACAACTCATACCAAGAGTAACCTATTTATCAAGTGTGGTGTTTTTTAACACTTACCATTTTTAGCAAGAGGTAATTATTATGGGTATCTTCTCGCGTTTTACAGATATTGTGAATTCGAATATTAATGCGCTTTTAGATAAAGCGGAAGATCCTGAGAAAATGGTTAGATTAATCATTCAGGAAATGGAAGACACGTTGGTTGAGGTGCGCTCTGCATCTGCGAAGACATTAGCCAATAAGAAGGAAATCGCCAATCAAATTGCAAAATATGAAAGTGATGCAAGTGATTGGGAAGCTAAAGCTGAACTTGCTTTAAGCAAAGACAGAGAAGACTTAGCGCGAGCTGCGTTGCAGGAAAAGAAAAAATCTGCTGAAGCTGCTGAAGCGTTGAGTAAAGAACTGGCTATCGTTGAAGAACAAATTAGTAAACTTCAGGACGAAATTGGTCAGCTTCAAGAGAAGCTAGCTGATGCGAAAAGTCGCCAAAAAGCGATCATTATGCGTCAGAAAACAGCGAGCTCTCGTCTTGAAGTGAAAAAGACGCTGGATAGCACTAAAGTAGATAATGCAATGGGACGCTTTGAGCAATACGAGCGTAAAATTGATGACCTTGAATCTCAGGTTGAAGCCTACGATTTAGGTAAGAAAACATTGCAAGACGAATTTGCTGAATTAGAAGCAAGTGACAAAGTAGAAGATGAACTTGCTGCGCTAAAAGCGAAAGTTAAAGGTGCAAATCAAAGCACTGAAAAGTCAGAATAATAAGAATAGGGTGTACCCTCCTGATGTTAAATCGGAAGGAGGGTAGTGACATCAGAGTTTGTAGGAGAGATTGAGATGGATGAAGGTACGATTGCAATGTTGGTCATGCCCCTTGTGGTGTTTTCAATATTCGTTGCTCCCATTTGGCTAATTTTGCACTATCGAAGCAAAAAGCAAGTGAACCAAGGACTGAGTGCGGAAGAGCATGCGTCTTTGCAAGATTTAGCTGAGAAAGCTGAGAAGATGAGCGAGCGCATTGAAACACTTGAGGCCATTTTAGACAGTGAGGCACCTGAGTGGAGGAATAGAGCATGAGAAATGGTAAGCAGCTCTATCGAAATCCGGAAAATGCAAGAATCGCAGGTGTGTGCTCGGGTATCGCAGAATATTTCGGCTTGGAAACCTGGTTAGTAAGAATCTTAGTTGTGACTGGTTTCTTTCTACTAGCTGGCCCATTCATCTTTGTCGCTTACATCGCTGCGTGGTTTATTCTTGATAAGAAACCTGTTGGGTTAAAGAATTCGCCGACGCCACCTGTATTTTCAAGAGGTAAAGGCTGGACGAACCCTAACGGTGGTCAGGTAAAAAGCCCTAAAGTTGAAGTGAAAACTAAGGTTTGGCAGGCGGGTGAGCCTCCAAAGCAGGCGTTCCATGATATTCGCAATCGCTTTGAAAAAGCGGAAGTACGACTTCGTAAAATGGAAACCTATGTAACGTCTCGCGAGTATCAACTTAATAAAGAAATTAGCCGTCTCTAATTTCACCCTGAAGACGAAAGAAGACCGCTCACCTAGAGCGGTTTTTTATTATAAAAAACAATGTGTTTAGCTAGTCTTGTAAAATTCTTGTTACAGCAAAACTGAGTCGCTCGTAAGGGCATCCACTTTCCGACGTCGCGAATTTCATTAGACTGATAGGCAAGTTATTTAACATCTATTGGTTACAGAAGTTATGCCAAAATCAACGCAATACCAGTCGAGACAATCTGACGAAAATGGCATCATCCATTGGTCAGACGAAGAGAACCAAATTTGGTCTGAACTCTATGCGAGACAAATTCCGCTGGTGAAAGAAAGAGCGTGCCAAGAATACTTGGACGGGCTTGATTTGTTGAAGTTAAATGAGAAGGAAATCCCTCAACTACCCGACATCAACAAGGTGCTGATGGAGAAAACAGGATGGCAAACTGCCGAAGTACCTGCATTAATTAACTTTGGCGAATTTTTCCGACTACTGGCGAATAAACAATTCCCTGTTGCTACCTTTATTCGTACACGAGAAGAGTTCGATTATCTTCAGGAACCCGATATTTTTCACGAAGTGTTTGGCCATTGTCCCTTACTAACGAATCCTGCGTTCGCTCACTTTACCCATACTTATGGCAAGCTAGGCTTAGCGGCAAGCAAAGAAGATCGGGTTTACCTTGCGCGCCTTTATTGGTTTACCGTGGAATTTGGCTTAGTAAGAGCGAAAGGCGACTTGAAGATATACGGTGGAGGCATCTTATCTTCTCCGGGCGAGACAATATATGCGTTAGACAGCGACACGCCTTTACGCAATCCGCTTACTGCTATGGACGCATTGCGTACACCTTATCGCATCGACATTATGCAGCCTCTTTACTATATTCTGCCAGAATTCGACCACCTGTTTGAATTAGCGGAAATGGATATTATGGCACTTGTGGAAGAAGCTAAGTCTCTAGGCTTATTTTCCCCACTTTTCCCACCTAAAGAGAAAAAAGCCAGCTAACACTATTGTTAATCAAATGTGTTTTATATAGGATGCCGCTCACAGAAGCGGCATTTTTACATCTGTCTTTGTCATTGCCGCTGTCACGCCTCTTGCGCACCGTTAAGTTTGTAATTCATCGCAAATTTAATCATCTGTAACATTTATCTTGTTATCTTTTTGTAAAAGTATGATATCCTGTACATATATGTTTACAAAATAGCTATAACACCCTATGCGTCTAGAAATAAGCTGTCAGGACCGTCTTGGAATCACCCAAGATGTTTTAGATATTCTCGTTACTAAAGAAATCGACTTACGCGGTATTGAAATTGATCCGGCAGGGAAAATTTTCCTTAATTTTCCCAATATCGAATTTGCAGATTTTCAGCACTTAATGCCTCAAATTCGTCGCATTGACGGTATTGACGACGTGAAAACGACCCTGTTTATGCCAGGCGAGCGCGAGAAAAATCAGCTTTCTGCTATTTTAAGAACCTTACCCGACCCTGTGTTCTCTATAGATGCCAAAGGCAATATTTTGCTATGCAATGAAGCGGTATGCGCAGGGCTGGAAATTCCGAGTAGCGATATTGAAGGAACTGAAATTAGCGAAGTCGTAAAAGGCTTCAACTTTACTAAGTGGATGGATGGTAAATCACCCGGCCCACAGTCTTCGAAAGTGAAGTTTATCCAGCAGGATTATCTTGCGGACATGCTGCCTATTACAGTGCCAGACGGCGAGCAGAATATGATCATGGCAGGCGCTGTGGTCATACTGAAATCAGAAATGCGACTTGGCCAACAATTTACAGCGTTTCACCAGTCACCCACCGACAGCTTCGATCGTTTTATTACTCAATCACCGTTTATGAAGCGTGTTGTCCATGAAGCTAAGCGAATAGCTGACCTCGATGCGCCCATTTTGATCTTTGGAGAAACTGGCACAGGTAAAGAGATGATTGCCAGAGCCTGTCACCAGTCCAGCCGCCGTAGTGAAGGTGCATTCTTAGCCCTTAACTGTGCCTCTTTACCCGACAGCGTGGCTGAGACCGAGTTGTTTGGCTATGCCGCGGGAGCATTTAATCAGCCAAATGCAAAAGTGGGTTTATTGGAACAGGCAAAAGGCGGCACTCTTCTACTCGATGAAATAGCAGATATGTCTTCTCAGCTTCAGGCTAAGTTGCTGCGCGTTTTAGAGGACGGGGAGTTTAGAAGAGTAGGGGATTCAGAGCCAGTTAAAGTAGACGTGCGATTTATTTGCACCACCTGTCGTGACTTAGGTCAGCTTGTAGAAGAAGGGCGTTTCAGGAAAGAATTGTACTACCGCTTAAACGTATTGAGTTTGGTTATGCCTTCTTTAAAAGACAGAAGGCAAGATATCGTACCACTTGCCGAGTCATTCATTGTTCAACACAGCACCAAGTTAGGCCGCCGTCCAGCAAAACTTAGTAAATCATGTGTTGATTTTCTTCAGCAGTATCCTTGGCCGGGCAATGTAAGACAGTTACAGAATGCATTGTATCGCGCGCTATCACTTCTCGATGGCAAAGAAATTACCAAAGAAGATATTCAACTTCCAAGTTGTGCTCCAAGCGTCACGTATATAGACGAAAACTTCGATGGAACACTGGACGAAGAAGTGAAGAAATTTGAAAAGGATCTGCTTAAGCGCTTATATCCATCTTATCCAAGTACCCGTCAACTGGCTAAAAAGCTGGGGTTAAGTCATACGGCAATAGCCAATAAGCTGCGCGAGTACGGCATCAATAAGGCAACGGTAAAGCTTTAGAAAATGGTGGAGTATCGACCTTTCCTGTTTAGCAAAGGTCGATGCGGTTTCCTTTTCAAGAGGGGGTAAGCATAAATAACAACGGTGAAAGCTAGTGCGCGCTGTTACTCCGAGATGTCTTTTGGCTTGCCAATAGCCTTGCCATTCCTCTGTTACGAAAAATTTACATCACCCACGGAGCGAGCGACACAGCGCTATACCTGCTCAGTAAACGTTTTATGGCGTACATCCTTTCTTACAGCAAAATAAAACTTCGTTAGCAGAATACTTCTCAATGTATACCAACTAGTGGCATAACTATATTCATGTAATTGTGCGAGGAGCCGTCGCTTAAATTTACACTGACCCCATATTTAGGGCGTAATGTAATGAGGGAGGACAACGGCGCCAAGCGAATGAATTATTTTTCGAGGAAAGAACAATGAAATTAGCTACCTATAAGAATGAAACCCGAGATGGCTGCCTAATGGTAGTGTCGAAGGATCTTTCTCGAGCGTGCAGTGCACAGGACATTGCCAAAACCATGCAAGACGCATTGGATAATTGGAAAGAAGTTGCTCCTCAGCTGCAGATGAAATACCAAGCGTTAAATGATAATGCCTGCGACAGCGTACCATTTGATGCATCTCGCTGTGAGTCTCCTTTGCCTAGAGCGTACCAGTGGGCTGATGGAAGCGCTTATGTAAATCATGTGGAATTGGTGAGAAAGGCACGTAATGCTGAAATGCCAGAAAGCTTTTGGACCGATCCATTAATGTATCAAGGTGGTTCTGATGACTTTATTGGACCTGAAGATGACATCATACTTCCAAGTGATGACTGGGGCATTGATTTTGAAGGTGAAGTTGCCGTTGTTACCGATGATGTTCCTATGGCGTGCACGCCAGAGCAAGCTGCTGAGCGCATTCGACTTATCATGTTAGTTAACGATGTATCACTTAGAGGACTAATTCCGGGCGAGTTGGCAAAAGGGTTTGGCTTCTTTCAATCAAAACCAGCTTCGAGCTTTTCGCCAGTTGCTGTAACTCCAGACGAACTAGGTGATGCATGGAAAGACAGTAAAGTGCATTTACCTTTGCGCTCTACTTACAACGGTGAATTGTTTGGTAAGCCTGAAGCGGGCCAGGACATGACGTTTGATTTCGGTCAGCTAGTTGCGCATGCTGCGAAGAGCAGAAATCTAGGTGCAGGCGCAATCATAGGCTCAGGCACTGTGTCTAATAAACAAGGTACTGACCATGGTTCAGCCATTGCTGAAGGTGGTGTTGGTTATTCGTGTATTGCTGAAGTGCGCGCATTCGCATAGAAATGCTGGACAAAGAAGGCAACTCTGTTTTTGGCGCTATCGAGCAGCAGGTTAAACCGCTTAGCTAAAACGCTAGACGTGAACATTTGAGTGAATAGTAACGACATTGTGGTTGGGTAAATAGGCTTACTAAGCAAGCACGATGTCGTATTACACACTATTCTTATTAAGGGCCATTCAACTTCAAACCATTGCAAAGTTTGATAGCCCTAATTGTAACGTTTGACAAGTGTGGTAGTACCATGAGTATAAAACTTTACGGCTATTGGCGTTCAACTGCTTCGTATCGTGTGCGCATAGCGCTAAATTTAAAAGGTGTTGAGTACGAGTACGTACCTGTACATTTAGTAAATAACGGGGGCGAGCAGCATAGCAGCGATTATACGCGATTAAACCCAGCGCACCTTGTTCCCACACTGGTCGACGAAGACGAAGATATAATTCTCAATCAGTCTTTGGCGATAATTGAGTATCTTGATGAAAGATACGATGGAGAGCATCAGCTTGTTCCTGAACATCGAACAGAGCGAGCACGAGTCAGAGCGTTAGCGCAAGATATCGCGTGTGATATTCAGCCTATCGGTAATCTGCGTGTGCTGAATGCGCTAAAAGGAAACTTTGATGCCTCTCAAGACGACGTGGCTAGGTGGGCAGCACACTGGATAACGCTAGGATTTGACGGCATTGAAAAGCGCCTTCAGACTCAAGCGGGTAAGTACTGTTTTGACTTTAATGTTACGCTTGCAGATGTTTGCCTAGTACCTCAAGTGTACAATGCGCAGCGTTTCAACGTTGATATGAGTCGCTACCCTTTAATTAGTAAGATTGCGAAAAACTGTAACGAGCTAAACGCATTCGAGCTGGCTAAGCCGGAAAATCAAATAGACGCAGTTTGAGTAAGAGGGGCAGAGAAATAATGTACTCTGACCCCATTATTCAGGTTATTGGCGCTTGATAGGTAGCTCTGTGGTATTTTTCACCTGTTTTAATGCGAAGGTTGAGCTTAGGTGGTCAACAAGAGGTAGGTGAGTCAATTTCGTTTTGAGCAAGAATTCGTATTCTTCAATACTTTCTACTATCACTTTTAATAGGTAGTCTTTTTCACCGCTGGTGGTATGGCATTCCACGATTTCATCGATATTTTGAACCGCATTTTCAAAGTCGGTAAGTGAGTCACCATCATGGTTTTTTAACGTAACATAAATAAAGACTGATACGCCTAGATTAAGTTTCTTACTGTTGAGTAATGTAACTTTCCCCAGAATAATGCCATCGGCTTCCATACGTTTGACACGTCTCCAGCACGGGGTGTGCGACAATCCTACACGCTGGCTCAAATCCGCCATCGACACCGTGGCGTCTTGCTGAAGTACGCGCAAAATCTCACGGTCAAATTTATCCAATTTCATTAACACTGTTTCCGTCGTTTTTATGATGTTTATTATATATCAAAAAAAATTCTAGGATAGCTGTCCTAGAAAAATTGTATTCAAATCTATTGTATTTCAGTTTGTAAATTTCATTAACAAACTTTGCAAGGCCTGTCCTCAAAACAATCGGATACACTTGGCAAAATGTTGCTGATCTTTGCGAGGCTGATAAGTGTATCGCAAATCATCTTCAGACTCTCACATCATCCCAAATGAGCGGCGTTTTGTTTTCGTGACAGCTTCACCTTGGGTAGGCTTTAACTCACTACAGTATTAATAGGGAAAATATGTCAGTTTTTGATCACCCAGAGTTCAATAATCATGAACACGTTGCGTTTTATCATGACGAGAAGGCGGGCCTAAGTGCCATTATTGCTGTACACAACACCAACCTGGGTCCCGCTCTTGGCGGTTGTCGTATGTGGCCTTACGTGAATAGTAGTGAAGCGCTAACCGATGTTCTGAGATTATCAAAAGGTATGACATATAAAGCTGCTATGGCTAACTTAGAGCTTGGTGGTGGTAAATCAGTCATTATCGGTGATCCTCGAAAAGCCAAAACACCAGAAATGATGAAAGCAATGGGTAAATTTGTAGAGTCATTAGGCGGAAAGTATTTTACCGCGGAAGATTCGGGTATCTCAGTAACGGATTTGCAAACAATGGCAACCGAGTCTGATTATATAGCCGGCGTTCACGCTAAGTATCATTACGCAGGCGAAGTACCAGATGGAAACCCGGCACCGTCTACAGCATATGGCGTGTTTGTGGGATTAAAGGCAACGGTAGAGTACGGTTTAAAGCGTAGCCTTGATGGCGTCAGTGTTGCTATTCAAGGCATGGGGCACGTTGGCTACCGTCTTGCAAAGCATTTACATGAACACGGTGCCAAGCTTTACGTTGCGGATATCTATCCTGAAGGCGTTGAAAAAGCGGTGTCTGAATTTGGCGCAACAGCGGTAGCACCAGAGGAAATTTTAAGTTTAGACGTTGACGTGCTTGCGCCGTGTGCATTGGGTGCGGCCATTAACGAGCTATCATTGCCTGAAATTAAAGCTAAGGTCATTGCTGGCGCTGCAAATAATCAACTGGCACGTGAAGATATTGGCGAGTTGCTTCAGCAACGCGGTATTTTGTACGCGCCAGACTACGTGATTAACGCCGGTGGGGTCATTGATATCTTCCATCAGCGTATGGAATCAAGTTCTAACGAAGCATTACGCGCACACATTGAGCAAATCGGTGAGACACTTAAAGAAATTTATACTCGTGCAGAGCAAGAAGGGGCGGCCACTAACCGTGTAGCAAACCTTATTGCTGAAGAGAGATTTTCTTTAAAGGGTTGAAAACTCTGAACCAAATAGTCATAATGCGCCCTGCAGTCAAGCAGGGGCAAATGACTTTGCTTTGAATGCGGTTTTCTATGGTGGGCTTTTGGTCCTCCCGCAATGATACTCTGTGAACCCGGTCAGGCCTGGAAGGGAGCAGCCGCAGCAGACGACTCATGTGCCGGGATGTGGCTGGAGGCCCGCCACCCAAACCTCCTAATCCTCATCCTTCTTAGATTTCTCAGTTTCATCTAAATACTTCAGTGCTTTACTGATCGCGTGCTCAACGTTCATTTCCATTTGATTACGCTCGCTTTGAGGTAAGTAAAAAGCCATATCAACTTCATACCGAATATAACGTGGTGGAACTTGGTTTAACGCAAGGCAGCACAAATCAGCTAAGTAATCAGGGCTTTTCGTGGTATCAAGCCCAAGCTTGCTAATTCTTTCTAATACTAGGTGTTCATAATAGTTGTGGATATCATCATCAAGTTTCATATTCATTCCCCTTATAATTTTTTGTTAGCGCCGTTCGTTGACCTGTTGTGTTGTATGAGGTAGCTACGCAGATAGAGCAGCCGTTTACCTTTCTAGATGGACACATTTTTATACATGTTAAGTAATACAACACGGTCCATGGCTATATATCCTTATAATGTATAGCTTGTATTCTGTGGATGTCGAGGTGACGGTGATAGAATTACAAAGATAAACAAAGCAATAAGGCAAGAACGACATGAAAAAGAATATAGAGCCCTGCTACTACGGTGATTACCTACAGCTTGATAAAATATTGGGGGCACAAGATTTACAGAGTGAGAAATACGGTGACGCGGCGCATGAAGAAATGCTGTTTATTATTGTCCACCAAGTTTACGAACTCTGGTTTAAACAGGTCCTTCATGAACTCAATGCAGTCATTGATACTTTCAATCAGGAAACGGTGAAAGATCAGCAGCTAACACTAGTTGTGCACCGCTTGCAGCGAGTAATACAAATTCAAAAATTGATGAATGACCAAATTGCAATCATGGAAACAATGACACCACAGCAGTTTTTGTCGTTCAGAGATTACCTGGTGCCAGCATCTGGCTTTCAAAGTATCCAATTTAAACGCCTAGAAATATCGCTTGGTTTGAAGCGTGATTTCAGAATCGACTTCGATAAACAAAGCTTCTATAACCGCTTGACTGATAAAGACAGAGCTTTATTGGAAACGCTTGAAAGCAAACCTAGTTTGTTTGAGCTGGTCGATAAGTGGCTATCTAGAATGCCGCTTTTAAAAACAGAAGGTTTCGATTTTTGGCAATACTATAAAAATGCTGCTGATGAAATGTTGAAGGACGATCATCACACCATTTCAACCAATGACATGCTGTCAGAGTCGGAGAGACGACAGGAACTCAAAGACTTACAAGCAACCATAGAAAACTTTGATGCTTTATTTGACGATGCAAAATTTGAAACGCTGAGGGGGGAGGGCAAATTCCGCCTAAGTCATAAAGCATTGCTTTCGGCACTATTTATAAAGCAGTACTCAGAAGAGCCAATTTTCAATCTTCCGTTTCAACTTATTACTGCGTTAACCGAAATTGATGAACAACTGACTATTTGGCGCTATCGCCATGCAATGATGGTTCAGCGAATGCTTGGTACTAAAATAGGCACGGGCGGTTCTTCGGGACATCATTATTTAAAGAAGACCACTGAGTCTAACCGCATCTATTTGGACTTTTTTAACATGGCAACATTCTTATTGCCGAAAAGTGCGCTGCCAGAATTGCCTGAACCTGTAAGAAGGCGATTAGGGTTTTATTTGCAATAGTTATTAACATTCGAAAAAATTAATATAAATTAACGATTTAGCTTAACTTAAGATGGGTTCAAACACTCATCGCTTAAAATCATTAGTTCGTCGCAAGTAGTGCATAAATTCGTTGATTATTTCGCTCTGGCTGGTCAATTATTCTTTAGGATAATTTTTATTATCCTTAATAATTACAAGGGTTTAGGTTGGCTTAATTAATATTTAATAAAAGCTTAATACTAAATTACATTAACCAGGGAATACGTAAATGTATCAAATTAAACGAAGTGCAGTAGCATTGGCAGTTGCTCTATCGATTGGGGCAACCGCCCCCGCCTTAGCAAACAATACCAATGGTTCAATTCAGGGAACCTCAGTTCAAGTAAATGGTAACAGTCTTTCAAACGTTACTATTACTATCGAAAATTTAGACACGGGCTTAACGCGTTCTGTTCAAAGTGACGAATCAGGGAATTTCCGTTTCCCATTACTCCCAGCAGGTAATTATAAAGTAACCGCAGAAAAGAATGGGTTTCGCACTACCATTCAAGAATCTGTAAAAGTAGGCATTAGCGGCAAAACAAACTTGGACATGCGTCTTGCTAGTGATGACGTTGAGCGTATTGAAGTAACCGGTACCACCATCGCCATGGTCGACGTGACAAGTTCAAGTACTGGTATCGTAGTAGACAGCGTCACTCTTGATCGAGTACCGGTTCCTCGTAACTTGACTTCTGTAGCATTATTAGCGCCAGGTACAACGCAAGGTGATTCGGCATTTGGTGATTTGCCTTCTATTGGTGGAGCATCGGTTGGGGAAAATGGATATTACATTAATGGGTTAAATATCACTAACTTCCGAACTGGTGTGGGCTCGAGTGAGCCACCGTTTGATATGTACGAAACATTTGAAGTAAAAACAGGTGGATATTCAGCTGAGTTTGGGCGTGTAACTGGTGGTGTAATCAACGCTAAAACCAAAAGCGGTACTAATGAATTTAAAGCTGGCGCTAACTTTTACTGGGAGCCCGACGCACTTCGAGAGCAGCGTGACTCCTCCCGTAATAACGTCAATGGACTTTACCGAATTGATAACACTCAGGATGAAGTTGATGAGTGGGATGTCAACGTATGGGCGAGCGGTGCTTTGATTGAAGATAAGCTGTTTTTCTACGCACTGTTCAATCCTCGCTCGGCAGAAAATAACTATGCGGGTGAGCAAACAAGCACCGCTGAAGGTGTGTTACAGAATGGTTATTTCGAGAAAGATGATGACGCATTCTGGGTAGCAAAACTTGATTGGTACGTTACAGAAAACAATATTCTAGAAATCACCGCTTTTTCAGATGAACGTTCAACAAAAATCACAACCTATGACTCAGTTGATGGTGGGGATTATACAGATGGCCGTGTAGGCTATGAAGATGAAGGTGGTTTAAACTATACAGCAAAATGGACAAGTATCATAAATGACGATTTTTCAATTTCTGCTCAATATGGGATAAACAAACAAGATAGAACGGTGCGAAGCGAATTGGATGGCAACCCTGTTGTTTACTACCGTTATGACAGCACTGCAGCGTTCGTTCCGACTAATACATGGGCTAACTTCACTGCTGAACAAGGTGATGACGAGCGTGAAGTTATCCGATTGGATGCAGACTGGTATGCGGGCGATCACTCAGTACGGTTTGGAGTTGACTATGAGAAGCTTACCTCAAATAGCAGCACTATCAATTCAGGCGGTGCTTACTATTTGTACTACGTTGACGATAGTGACCCATCGAACGAAGAAATTTACCAAGTACGTCACCGCAACTATAACGTCGGTGGTCAGTTTGATTCTGAAAACTTTGCCTTTTACATTCAAGATCAATGGCAGGTTACAGATACGCTCGTGATTAACGCAGGTCTTCGTAACGATACATTTGAAAATTTCAACGCCGATGGTGATTCTTTTGCCAAATTAGACAATCAGTGGGCCCTCCGTTTAGGTGCTGTTTGGGATGTGTTTGGTGATGGTGAGACGAAAGCATGGGCAAGCTATGGTAGATACTACTTGCCTATTGCAGCAAACACGAATATTCGTTTGGCTGGAGCGGAAACTTATACTCAAGAGTACTACGAGTTTGACGGCTTTGCCGATGAAGCACTTGGTATTCCAAACCTCACTGGTGCTAAAACGCAACCTGATGACGTATTTGCAGACGGTACCGCAAAATCTCCAGATGAAATCGTAGACCAAAACTTGGACTCAATGTACTCGGATGAATTCATCGCCGGTTATCAATTCCAGTTGAATGATGAGTGGAGCATGTCAATTCAAGGTACATACCGTGAGTTGTCTACTACAATCGAAGATATGGCAATTGATGCTGCTGTTATTGAATGGGCTGCGGCAAACGGCTACGGTGACGTGTCTGACATCTGGGATGGGTTTCACCAATATGTGTTGACTAACCCTAACTCCGATATGCGGATCGGCACAACAGAACTCCCTGGTACTGAGGGTGAATTGGTATACATGGATCTGTCTGCTGAAGATTTAGGGTATCCTGATTCAATTCGCAAATATGGTGCGGTTGATTTCATGTGGCAACGTGCATGGGATGGTGTGTGGATGTTAAATGCCGCCTATACATGGTCACACAGTTGGGGCAATAACGAGGGTTATGTACGTTCTGACAACGGACAGGACGATGCTGGTTTAACTACTTTATTCGATCAGCCTGGGCTTCTGGACGGAGCTTACGGTGACCTTCCAAATGACCGACGTCATCAGGTTAAATTATATGGTGCCTATGCGGTGACTGAAGATTTAACCTTAGGTGCAAATCTTCAGTTCTGGACCGGCCGTCCGATTAATGCATTCGGTTATCACCCAACTGATTTGTTTGCTCAGGCTTATGATTCAGAGTCATTCTTTGCCGGGGGAGAGCCAGCACCTCGAGGATCTCGTGGACGGACGAGTAGCTACTACTCTGTTGACGTGTCTGCATCTTATAATATTGACATCGGTGAAGATCAGACGTTAGTAGTTCGTGCAGATATCTTTAATCTCTTCAATAACGACCGAGTAACTGAGGTTAATGAGATTTATGATGATGAGAGCTCAGCTGATCCTACTAATCCAGATGTGAACCCAAATTATGGACTGCCAACTGCTTGGCAAACTCCTAGATACGTTCGTTTCAGCGTAAACTATTCATTTTAATTTATGCTGTAAAATAACTATATAGACTGTGGGCGAGGGTACGAAATCGTATTTCTCGCCCATTTGATTTAAAAATGGAAAAAACTCTAAAAAATGGTTAATTAATGTACTTTCCCTGTTGGGTGTACGTTAATATTTACGAACAAGTGTAAAAAATGAAAAAAAAATTGAACTTTTAAGTAGCACCCGTCTGATCTCGGTTGACCGTTAGCTTGCGATGTGGTTATTATCAAAGTGAGGCTTTAGCCTTACTAATAATAATTCGTTATATAAACGATTTAAGAAACACACACTAAGAGTTTTAGTGGTCCAGGGAGACAATACATGTTTACAAACTCTAAGCTGAGCGTACCTGTGTACGCTCAAGAAGATGCTCAAGTAGAAGAAGCTGCAGTTGAAAAAGTGCAGGTAGTTGGTTCTCGTATCCGTAAAGTTGATTTCGTTAGTAACGCACCAGTTGCAACGGTTGGTATTGAGCAATTTGAGCTGACTAACTCAGTCAACACCGAGGCTCTTCTAAACACGCTACCTCAAACAATTCCAGGTCTAGACCGTTCATCTAACAACCCAGGTGGCGGTATTGCTACTGTTGACCTTCGTGGTCTTGGTACGAATAGAACGCTAGTACTAATTGATGGTGTTCGTGCCGTACCTACAACTTCTGGTGGTACAGTTGATATCAACACAATTCCAGCAGCGTTAATTGAGAACGTTGAAGTACTAACCGGTGGTGCATCTGCAGTTTACGGTTCTGATGCAGTAGCGGGTGTCGTTAACTTCGCACTTAAAAAGAACTTTGAAGGTGTGGATTTTAATACGAGTTTCGAAACTACCGAAGAAGGTGATGCAGAAATTTGGAACGGCTCACTTACATTAGGCGGTAACTTCGCAGATGACCGTGGTAACGTTGTTGTAAGCATGCAATACACAGAGCGTTCAGCACTGTTCGCTGATTCGCGCGACATTTCTAGTGTTGCACTTACAGACGCTGCTAATGAAGACGGTAGTTTATTTCTAGAACCATTTGGCTCATCTGGCGTACCAGGCACATCGATCTTCACTTCAGGTTTACCTGACTCTTTTAACAGTGGCGCAATTTTTAACCAAGACGGTTCTATTCGTCCGTTCGTTCAAAGCGGCGCTGAAAATGATTTTTACAACTTTGCTCCAGTAAACTATCTTCAATTGCCACAGCAACGCCATAACATTACTGCAATGGGTCATTTCGAAGTTAATGACACCACTGAAGTTTACATGCGCGGTAGTTTCGCAAACAGTGACGTTCCACAACAGCTAGCTGCTACGCCTATTTTCCAAACATCTACGTTTACGCTAGACGGTAACCCTTTCATCGACCCAGCGGCACAGCAGATCCTTTCTGATGCTGTAGGTGGTGATGTTGATACCGATGGTGATGGCATTGCTGATACGGGTACTGCGTTCCTTCGTCGTCGTTTGTTAGAAGTTGGCCCTCGAATTGTTGAGGACGACAACACGATGTTCTCTATGCTTGCTGGCCTTCGTGGTTCATTTGGCGATTCAGCATGGACTTATGACACGTACTTCCAAACTGGTCGTGTTAACCAAAACTCTATCCAGCTAGGTAACGTAAACCGTGCACGTTTTGACCAAGCACTTATCCTTGCTACTGATGAAGCTGGGAATGTTATCCTAGACGCAGACGGTAACCCAAGCTGCGCAAATACTGCTGCAAATGGTTCTCTAGTAAGCTGTTCTCCAATGAACCTTTTCGGTGAAGGTAACATCTCAGCGGACGCAGCTGACTTCCTTCGTACTCGTGTAAACTCTACATCTGAATACGAACAGAAACTTTACGGTTTCAACATCAGCGGCGACACAATGGATTTCTTTGAACTTCCAGGTGGCCCAATCGGAATCGCATTTGGTTTTGAGCGTCGCGAAGAGAGCTTCTCTTTCGATCCTTCACAGGATCTAGCTGCAGGTACAATTGCTGGATTTAACGGCTCTGGTCCAGTGGCAGGTAGCTTCGATGTAAATGAATACTTTGTTGAGGCATACCTTCCTCTTGTAGAAGGTGTAGAGTTCGCAGAACTTGTTGACTTAGAATTAGCTTACCGCTATGCAGACTGGTCAACAGTAGGTGGCGTAAACGCTTATAAAGTTGCAGGCTCATGGACAGTTAATGATACCCTTCGTTTCCGTTCAAGCTTCAACCGTGCAGTACGTGCGCCAAACATCGGCGAGCTTTTCTCTCCACAGAACGAAGGCTTCCCTCCAGCGGAAGATCCATGTTCATCAAAAGCGTCTGATCAATCAGATGCAGTTCGTGCAATTTGTACTGCGACTGGTGTTCCTGCTGATGCGGTATTTACTCCAACGCTTGATGCTGTATCAGGTCAGACTCGTCAAGTAAGTGGTGGTAACCCTAATCTTCAAGAAGAAACTGCTGACACAATGTCTGTTGGTTTTGTTATTACGCCAATGGATAACATGAGCGTGTCTGTCGATTACTTCGACATTGAAATTGAAGATGCGGTATTCGGTTTCGGTGGGGGTACTAATAACGTACTTTCTACCTGTTACGACCCATCAAATGAACTAGGTGGTGTAGGTTCTGCATTCTGTGACGTTGTAAACCGTCGCCCTGATGGCTCTATCGATTTCGTAGAGATTCTTAGCCAGAACGTTGGTTCAATCAAGCTTTCAGGTGTAGATATTGTTGCCGATTACTCAATGGAAGTTGCTGGTGGCGATATGCGTGTTAACTACCTTGCTACCTACACATCAGAAAGCTCGTTCCAGTCGTTCGCTGGTTCAGAAGTGATCGATTGTGCTGGTACATTTGGTAACACTTGTGGCGAGCCAACACCAGAGTATGTTCACCGTATGACAGTTGCTTGGGGTATGGATGATTTCGACGTTCAACTTCTATGGCGCTTCATTGGTGCAACGGAAGATGATGACAACGGCACTGTTTACTTCCAAGAAGACACCGGTTCATTCAGCTACTTTGATCTATCTGGTACATACCACATTGGCGAGAACTACCGTCTGAATGCAGGTATTCGTAACCTTGCGGATCGCGAAGCACCTCGTTTCGGTGGTAACGCTGAACAATCAAATACGTATCCAGCGACATATGACGTATTTGGAAGAACTTACTTCGTGGGTATCTCAGCTAGCTTCTAATAGCTAATTGTTTTTTCAAAAAAGTGGGCGTTGCCCACTTTTTTTTTGCTTTTTCTAAGGGAAATCATGGCGAAAACAGACGATTGGATTCAATATTGGAAAGAAAACCCTAATAGCAAAGTATTATTCACTGGGGATGATGGAAAAAGTATTGAAGACTTCGAAAAATTTTGGTCTCAAAACTTGCCATATGACACAGAAAATTTAAGTGTAATTGATATCGCATGTGGTGCTGGAGCGCTTTTTGAAACGTTCGCTGATAAAGCTTTTTGCCGTAAGGTTGGGTTGGACTGCAGTTCAGATGCACTTAAATCGTTGCTTAAGAATTTTCCTGATGCTGAGGTGATACTTAATCAAACTTCCGCTTTACCAAAAGAAAGGTTGTTGGAGTTTGATTTGATTATAAGTCAATTTGGCATAGAGTACTTAGGTACTGAAGCAATAACAAACATACCAGTGATGATGAAGTGTGATGCTGAATTTATTTCACTTTGTCATTATAAGGGAGGGCATATCTATTCTCGATACGAAAGAGAGAAAGAGGGAATGGAAACCCTATTTGCTAACCATGCTTTTGAAAAAGCACTTCAGATTGCCGATTTAATTAAAAGCGACTCAACCTTGTTCGAGAGTCGTGCTCGAGCCTACCTGTCTTATCTAGCTACGATGAACAACAAGTGGTGTGCAGGAAGCCTTCATTTTGTCAATGGAATTAACCAGCTATTCGTCTCCTATAAGCAGTATGAGCATTCTGATATATTGACATGGATCAGAGGTTTTAAACAGCAGTTAGAAACTATTTATCGTAGAGTGTCATCTATATGCAATGTGGCATTGTCGGAATCTGACGTTCAACAGATAACAGGTGGGCAACATTCTGATGGATGGACTGTTCGTCCGTTCACTATTAAAAACAGTAGTTTACCAGTAGCATGGAATTTAAGATTTAAAAAGAAATAGAAATGAAAAACTTAGAGAGTGTAATGAGCCTGCATCAAAAGGGCCAATTGAAAGAGGCTGAAGCTGGCTACAAATTACTTTTTAAAAAATATGCTTCGGATGTAAATCTCAATTATCTTTATGGGAAGCTACTGCTCGATACAAAAAGACCTGCTAACGCTTTACCTCTTTTAGAATTCGCTTATAAAAAAGTACAGTGTAACGTTCCAGTACTTTGTGAGTATGCCAAGTGCCTTTTAGCATTGCACAAGTATCAATCGGCTTATCGATGTCTAGCTCCTCATAGCAAAGCTACGGTCGACACATCTAAATTATTTTTGCTAGCTATTAATGGCTTATACGGCGATATTGACCTGCAAAACTGGCTTCAAAAGTTAAGAACACCAACAAACGAAATAGCTTTGACTAATTACGTTGCTGGTCTATTCGATAACAGGGGAAATTTAACAAAGGCAGCGGAGCTCTATGAATTTGTCTTAAAATTAGACCCGAAAAATACTACCGCACAGCATAATCTGGCAACTGTAGCTAGAAGGTTAGATAAGCCTGAGTTTGCTATTGATCTTTTACAACAAGCTGAAGCTAACGGTCTTCAAAGTTTTCAGCTTTATCACAATCTAGGAAATGCATATTCGGACTTAAATATACTAGATAAGGCGGTCGAATCTTATTTAAAGGCTATTAAGCTAAACCCGTATTATATTGATAGCTACGAAAACCTTTCATCCATATATACTGAAACCGGATTAATAAGAGAATCAATCACGATTTTTGAGTCTGCTATTCATAGCGGTATTAAAAGTGATGACATGATTATCGCTTTATCTCAAAAATATTTACTTATGGGGCAAATATCAGCTGCAGGTGCTTTACTAGATAGTTCCCCTCAGTTGGATCGTACATCAGTTGCTTATTTGTCGTGTAAAGCTCGTTTATATCACTTAAGCGGGAAACATCAGGACGCATTTAAGCTTTTAAAGGACCAGCCATCGCCAACTTTACAGCTAAACGCTGCTCAGTATGCTTTGCAAATAGATGAGCCAAGCTTTGTATTTGCAAAGATGCCTCTACTAGCACAATCAAAAGATACAGCTATTATGTCGAAAGCTTATTTATCGTTAGCAGAGCGACTATCTAGTCGTAATTTACACCGAACGAGCTATTGTGACTATTCGATCCTAACAAGGTCATATAACCTACCGAAGACGATTGCAGGTACATCATCTGATGAATTTATTGAAATGCTTAAAAATTATGTATCTCAACTGCATAATGCAAAGTCGGCACCTCTGCAACAAACAGTGAACGGAGGTACGCAAACGCGTGGAAATATTTTATCGTCAGATAATGAGTACTTACAGGAATTACGCAGTTTTTTCGAAGAATCAGTGCGACAATATATATCAGAAGTCAGTGCTATTGACGGTTTGCATGAATTTGTCGTATTGCCTAGTAACAAATTTAAAATTGTAGGAGCGTGGTCCGTTTTCTTGTCTGATAATGGATATCACACAAATCATGTTCATCCAGAGGGGAAGCTAAGTGCAGTCTTTTATATTGATTTACCATCTACTTTAAATCATGAAAAATATGAAGGATATCTATCATTTGGCACTCCAAACTTTGAACTAAAAACACACCTTACACACGAGTACTCCGTCCGACCTGAAATTGGCAAGCTGGTTATCTTTCCATCCTACTTTTGGCACGGAACAATTCCTTTCCAATCGGACGAAAAACGTTTAACTATTGCGTTCGATATTTCCTCCTAATGATTTTTAAAAGAGATAAAAATGACAAAGTTTTGGAACAAAAATCTAAACTTCGATGAGCTAAAATCAAAATTCGCGTTAGATGGAAAGTTGCGGATCAGCAACGTATTAGATTTTGAATTTGCTGCACATTCATTTCAAGCACTCAATGAAAGAGTTGAATTTGATACCGCAATGTATATAGACGGTAAAAATGCAGTTATGAGCAAGAAGGAATGGAACGCTTTAGAAGACACACAACGTCAACAAATCTATTTCCATTTAATGGAAAATGCTGCATTAGGTAATGGTTTTTCTTATGGAAGAAAATATATTACGTCTGAAGAGAGAGACCCTTTTTTACTTGATTTTTTTAATACACTCAATAGCGATTCAATTCTTGAAACAGTAAGGGAATTAACGGGGTATAGTGGTATTAACTACGCGAGCATGCAGGCTACAAAATACATTCCTGGCCAATTCTTAACTCGACACAAAGATGATGTCCAATCTGAAGGTAGAAAGATAGCTTACGTATTTAACTTATCGCCAGAGTGGCACCCTGACTGGGGGGGACTACTTCAATTCTTTAATGACGATGGGGATACCCTAGAAACCTGGACTCCTTCATTTAATACATTGAGCTTATTTGACGTTAAGCACATACACAGCGTTACTTATCTAACGCCGTTTGCAAAGAAACCACGTTACGCTCTGACAGGATGGTTTGGGTCACGTTTATAAAACTATCACTAACAATACTCATTAACTTAAATGATTTAGAAAAAGATATTTTCACGTGTGAATATAAATTAAGCGATCAACTCCAAAAGTTTAATATGTAAAGAGGTCGTTACTTGACTCGTTACACCGTTCCATGTGAGTATATTACGTTCGTAGTACTGGCAAGTAACGTCGGAGCTACATTCCTGAAACAAAATTGTGAAAGTTTTATACGCCCCTTGCCCGAATATTTTCCTATCGGCGAGGATTCAAATAAGAAATTTGGTTGGGAACTA
>LUMJ01000090.1_pt1 | contig 48231 bp, 37 predicted proteins | sample 729631 | NCBI WGS metagenome assembly LUMJ01 (sample SAMN03860266, study PRJNA289734) | marine metagenome | biome: seawater column; feature: ocean; material: water; isolation source: Red Sea water column Station 22 - depth 500m | place: Saudi Arabia: Red Sea | collected 2011-10-15 | depth 500 m
TTCTATATCCGTAATCACTTCCGCCGCCGCCATAATTGGCTTACTCCAAACATCATCTGCTTCAATAATTTGATTATCTGCAGGTTCTTTTTGAGCTTTACCCCAATTCACAAACCAATGTAACGAATCCCCCATTTCCCAGGTCATACCAACCCTAGGATTGAAAAAGTTCCAATTTGCTGATAAAGTATGTCCAGCAGCATGACCGATCGTTTCCTGATCTAAAGTCCAATTATGGTTTTGATTTTGAAAATCAGCCATAACGGTGAATGGCTGCCCTGATGGATGCCAAACGAAATGGCTGAAACTTGTTATGGTTTTTTTCTCGCTAACATACCTGTAGTAACGGTACCATCCATCACCAATAGTTGCGACAAGGTTCGCATTGGAGAACTGGGATACTTCTCCAAAATGATCACCAAAATATGAGCGTATTTCTCCGCCCACATCTACCCGCAGTTCATTGTTCTTCCAAGTCAATGTTGGTACAATTCCAAAATAGTTATTATCGATCCACTTTCTTCGAAGCAGATCGGTATTCATATTTTGTTCCTGTGCATCGTTAAATTGATTATTCACATCCAAGTTATATGCATAATAATCCCGCCCCGTTTTTAATACTTCGTAATACCCTTTACCAGCCACAAGATAACTCACATTTCTAAAAAACAGGCTTTCTCGCAGACGAGCTGTCGTATTAACAGAATAAATCTGTTGAAGAAAGTCATCCGTGTAGGCTTGATATCCTGCGCGACGTTTGGTTCGATCTTTAATATCATCCATATGGACTCCATCCCATAGTAGTTGGGTATTTTCATATCCAATATGAACACGGTACTGATTTGTAAATTTTTTCCCGCGATGTTCTAAGCCAAAAAACATCCCTTTCTGTTTAGAAAAATGATTTTCTCTATAACCATCAGATTTAATCTGTGAAGCACGAACAGTCAAACTCAAATCTTCACCCAAATCTTTACCAGAACGATAACGAACCTGATATTTGGTTGTATTCCAGTCGCCAGAACCGAACGAAGCTTTTATTTCACGTTGGTCTACAGCAATTTGTGTATTCACATTTATTGATCCGCCAAAAGCAGATGAGCCGTATAAACTATTACCTATACCACGTTGGATCTGTACATCTTTGGCATCGGCCAACAAATCTCCATGATCTACCCAATATACCTGATGGCTCTCATTATCATTCAATGGTACACCGTCAACCATTACACCAATCTTGCTCTGATCAAAACCACGGATAGAGACATAGGAATAGCCAGTTCCGTTGCCGCTTTCACTATAGGCCCATACACCTGGTTCGCTAGCAAGAACCATTGGTATATCTTCTACAGTGTATCGAGTCTCAATTTCTTGTGACGTCAAATTAGAAAAAGAAACTGGTGTTACACCTGCTATAGCACGGGTAGCATTAACTATTACTTCGTCTCCTTCTAACACGGTTGGGAGCATCAAGATAGTCATTTTCGGGCGGATACTTGTCTTAATGGTTTTATATCCAATAAATGAAAAAGATATTTCAGTTCCATCATTAACTGTGAGAAAAAATGATCCGGTTTCATCTGAAGTCGTGCCAAATTCTCCAACAACAATATTAACACCTACTAAAGGGTGTTGAGATTCATAATCTGCAATGGTTCCTTTGACTTCAATTGATTGGGAAAAAAGTACAGATAGACACAGGTTGATAATTAAATATGAGAAGCGTAAATGATTCATATTATGAAAATTCCTTCGCTGGCATTATCCAGATCAGGTTCATGGGTGTTTTCTCAGCCATTTTATTCTGGTTTTAAATAGCACCCCAAAACACATGAAGAAATTAATATTTTACTCTGAGGTTACAAACCAATGGTTTTCTACCGTACTTGTATCATTCAGCCCAACTCCACTACTTTCGCGACTATATAAATCAAGGAAAATTCATGTCTAATAATCATTACCCTGAAATCACAATTAAAGCTGTTTTTCTCGGAATTATTCTCTCCATGGTTCTTGCTGGTGCAAATGCATATCTAGGTCTTTTCGCCGGTATGACTGTTTCTGCCTCTATTCCTGCGGCAGTTATTTCGATGGGCGTTCTTACTTTATTTAAAAAATCAAATATATTGGAAAATAATATTGTTCAAACGGCTGCATCTGCGGGTGAATCCCTTGCTGCAGGCGTTATTTTCACTATACCGGCATTAGTTTTGTTAGGCTATTGGAATACGTTCGACTATGTTGAAGTAGCGAAGATTGCAGCGATTGGCGGTGTAATAGGAGTGCTATTTACCGTACCTCTTCGTCGTGCACTTATCGTGACAGCAAAGTTAAAATATCCTGAAGGTGTTGCAACAGCAGAAGTATTGCGCGCCGGTGATAAAGCCAAAAAAGGCACCTCTGATGACGGTTCTGGCGGATTAAAAACAATTGGAATCGCAAGTTTGGTCGGTGGTATAATGAAAGTATGTCAACAAGGATTTGCCATGTGGCATGCCGAAATGGCCGGTGCAATCACTTTTGGTAAGTCAATTTTTGGTTTGGGCACAGATTTGTCACCAGCCTTGATTTCAGTTGGGTATATAGTTGGGCGAAACATTGGTATTTTGGTGGTTGGTGGCGGATTGATTTCATGGGCCGTGGCAATACCAATTTATTCCGCTCTGGTTGGCTTTGAGGGTAATGCTCTTGATTCAGCTTGGGATATCTGGAATTCTAAAATCCGTTACCTTGGCGTGGGCGCTATGGTTGTGGGAGGTGTATGGTCCCTAATAAAACTATTCAAACCTCTCGTAGAGGGTGTAAAAGCCAGTCTCGATTCAGTAAAAAATCAAAAGACTGATGGAGATGTTCCATTAGAAGAAAGAGATATGCCAATCAATTACGTTGGGATTGCATTGCTAGCATTACTGGTACCTGTTTTTCTCCTTTATTTAGATATTATTCAATCGGTCGGAATTGCTGCTTTACTCGCTGTAATGATGATGGTATTCGGATTTTTATTTTCAGCAGTAGCAGCCTATATGGCGGGAGTAGTGGGGTCTTCAAATAATCCAATTTCTGGTGTAACCATTGCGACAATTTTATTTACCTCACTATTGCTATTAGCTATTTTGGGAACCGGCTCAGGAGTCGGTGCAGCAAGTGCTATTATGGTAGGTGCTGTAGTCTGCTGCGCAGCGGCCATAGGTGGAGATAATCTCCAAGACTTAAAAGCGGGTCATATACTTGGTGCCACACCCTGGAAACAACAGGTCATGCAAATCATTGGGACATTGTCTGCTGCCGTTGTGCTTGGTCTAGTCCTGGATATCCTTCATACGGCATACATCATCGGTTCCCCTACCCTTTCCGCTCCACAGGCTACATTAATGAAGTCTGTTGCTGATGGTGTATTTACAGGCAACCTCCCATGGAATTTCGTTTATATTGGAGGCGTCATTGCCGTTATGTTAATCCTGACCGATCTCAGACAGGAAAGAATGGGGTCTGATTTTCGCGTTCCTGTTCTAGCCGTGGCTGTGGGTATTTATTTACCAATTACCCTGACAGTACCCATTTTTATTGGTGGTATGATTAACCATCTTGGTAAAAAAGCTGGAGGATCGGAAGCATCTGAAAAACGGGGACTATTGATGTCATCCGGATTAATTACTGGAGAAGCTTTGATGGGTATACTTGTAGCAGTGCCCATATTCCTTACAGGGCAGAAAGACTGGTGGCCACATTTCAGCGGTTTTGGATTACTTGGTCCTGTCCTTTTTATTGCAGTTATTTACTGGTTGTATAATTCCGTATCCAAAAAATAATTTGATGAAGATTTCAGACAGTTTGCTAAAAAAACTTCCCAAGGTGGAGCTTCATTGCCACTTGGATGGTTGTCTTCGACTTGAAACGATTCTTGATTTCGCGCAACAGCAGAAAGTTTCACTGCCAAGTTCCAATCCTGCTGATCTTAAAAAAATACTTTCCATTGGGAAAAAACGCGGTTCGCTCGAAGAATATATTGCACGCTTTGACATTACGCTTAGTGTAATGCAAACCCCAGATGCATTAAAACAAATCGCCTATGAACTCATAGCAGATGCTGCATCGGAAAACATCCGCTACATCGAAGTACGGTATTCTCCTATTTTGCATACCGGTAAAGGCATGACCTTGGAAGAGGCGGTAATTTCAGTTTTGAATGGGCTTAAGAAAGGTGAAGAGGATTTTAGTGTTAAATCAGGAATTATTGTGTGTGGAATTAGGCATATTTCACCAGAATCATCTCTCAAACTAGCTGATCTCTGTGTACGCTATAAAAATAAGGGTGTTGTTGGTTTTGATCTGGCTGGGGCAGAAGAAAATTACCCTGCCAAAGATCACAGAGAAGCTTTTTATATGATACTCAACCATAACATCAATGCAACTATTCATGCTGGCGAAGCCTTCGGCCCCTCATCAATCCATCAGGCTATCCATTATTGCGGCGCCCATCGGATTGGTCATGGTACTCGGTTGAAAGAAGATATAGATTTAATGAATTATGTGAATAATCATCGCATTGCACTAGAAATCTGTCTCACATCTAACTGGCACACACATTCAGTTCGTTCTCTCAAACATCACCCTATGAAGTATTATTATGACCAAGGAATTAGAGTAACACTCAATACAGATAACCGGCTTATTTCTGATACTACACTAACAAAAGAATTTGCGCTTGCGCGCGATTTATTTGGATTTACACTTCATGATTTTAGAGAGATTACAATTGTTGCTATGAAATCAGCTTTCTTACCGCATATAGAAAGAAGAGCAATGATTAAAAATATTGCAGATGAGCTTGAAACTGAATTCAAAATTTTACCAGAATATATAGAACAATAATAACAAGATAAATTTAATGTAAGATGCGCTTGTGCATTTGACTACAACATTCTCTGAGATCTAAGATCTCATTTTTTTCTTTACTTTTTCAACTATTTTTTGGGTCCATTTCCTAATCGGTGGGTAAACACTTCCCAATAGCATCAATCCTGGAATTCCAAATACCCATCCCTGAAAAATGGGAATCAAACCGCCGATCAGGCCGATGGTCACCAGGACAATCCCAACAACTATTTTTACTGTATTTACGACTGGTTTCATTCTCGAATTACTGCAACTTTTTCAAATGAAGATGCACCACTTTTATCATATATGGCAACAAGATAAACACCCGTTCCTACCAATTTACCTGATTGGTCTCGCCCATCCCAATAGGCCTGATAACCCTGAACTTCAAAATTAGAAATAGATCGCAAAACTTCACCACTCAAAGTCATGATTTTGATGGAACTGTTATCTTTTAATCCATCCACTGTCATCGGTTTTGAACTTGGAATGCGAAATGGACTCGGAAATACATTTACTGAATTGTATGTTTTTTTCTTTTCCGCAAAAGGAATCTTAATTACACTGACGCCCTTATTTGTAGCAATATAAGCCAGCCCTTCATATCTATCAAAAGCAACATCTTTTACATCATCTGAAAGAATAGAACTATTGCTTTCATTCAGCCCATTAACATCAGGCCAATATTCTCCATTTTCAGACACAATATGAACGCCATTTTGAGATGTGACCCAAATATTTCCCCTAGGATCAAACCGTATACGCGATGACTCATCAAAGGCCACGTTTGAGAAATAGGGATATATTTCACTATTCGTCCTTTTCGGCCCCGTTTGGTTGACTGGATTTGTTTCTGAAACCTGGAGATCTTTATAAATAAGTCCAGCCGGTGTTAAAATCCACAACCGATTATTTAAAGATACATTTATGCACAACACAGAACTATTGAATGCATCCGTATTGATTTCTTCGGAAACCCAAATTTCATCAGTTGGGCTGTAAACATCCCCAGTATATTTATACATGACCAGTTGGCTTTTACCACCAACCCAGACACGGTTAAAATTATCTTTTGTTAGTGCTGTCATAGACTCAGAAAGTAAATTTCCACTTTCTTCAAATGAAAAGTTTCTAGAATGATCCTCGTAATGAACACTAAGTGGTTTACCTTCCTGGTTTGTTGATAAAACCCAAAGATTTCCATTTTTATCAAAAGTCATAGCATTGACTGTAAAAAGTGGATACTGTCCACTTTTATCTTGCAACAGCCTTGGACTTATAAAAATGTCACGTATTTCGATGCTGGCTTTAATATCCAGTAAGAGAATCCCACCTGAACTTGACTTCTGAATTCCAAGGTAAATTGACCCATCACTGTTTTCAACTATTTCACTGACTCGTGACCCCATATTTAGATTAAGGTAATCCAAGTCTATTTGAGTTGATAAACCCAACGTATAATTTACTGTTGATGCATTTTTCCAATTTTGTTCTTGAAAAATTGAAATTCCTTTTTGGCTGGCCAAAATCATATTTTTATCTTGACCCAAATATATTATATCCGGACTATTCACGGTAGGTTCGTTCCAAGCAATATGATTAAATGTGGTACCATCAAATATTGCGAATCCTAAACTGGTTCCTAACAAAATATTTGAACTATAATGAAATATAGAAGAAAAATGGTAACCAGCATCGGAAAATTGTTTTTCAAATTTATCGCTACCAATACGATATATAACTGAATCTGAAACCGCTACATAATTCTGGGGGCCTGCTACGGCAATAGTATGAATTGTATTGAACTCAATCTCATTAGTAACGAGGGAAATCGGATTTCCACTTAGTTTAACCGAATAAATTGCATCTGGAGTAACAACCGCCAATTCATCATTGCTCTGATCCAATGCAATAATAGAAGTTTGTATTTCAGGAAATGGGTTAGTCCAATATAATGGATGGGTTTCATGTGGATTTCCAGCAAGCAACCCTCGATCTGTAGAAAGAATAAGTTGATCTCCAAATTTTACAATATCATCAATTTTTTCAATATCATTTCTGCCATAGAAATCTCTGTAATATATCCGATCATTAGTATGAATAAATTCCATGATCCCCCAGATCCCAGCCTGCTTGATCGCGCCATAAATCACATCATTATAGGATACAAACTTTTCTACTTTTTCAATATCCAATTCAAACCAATCAACAAGTTTTTTCTGATTAATATCCCAGATCTGAACACCAGAATCACTTCCTACCCAGATATAGCCTTTGGGACCTTTAAGTACAGTATTTAAATCTGTATCGTTGAGGCCATCATCTTTGGTAAATACTTGATATTCCCCAGAATTAATATTATATAATGCTAATCCGCCCCTTGTTGCCAAAATGATATCATCTCCCAATGCAATAAGTGTTTGTACATCCAGCGATGAAGTGATGGATTGCATTTCACCTACACGGACTTGAGAAAAAAGTAGGTTAAATAATAGTAATATCGAGAAAATTACCCGCATTAAATATTAAATGGGGCGGGAATGAAGCAAAGGATAAATATCACCAAGCATGCATAAGCGACCATTTGATTATCTTTAGATAGGGGTACGTGGATATCCTGAATTGGCGGATGTTTCGTTGAGCGCATAAGAAATAAAATTAACAAGCCCCATACAAGCCAGTTAAGTGAAAAAAAACTAAGTGGGATCAAAGATGCAAAAGCTGCTTTAGCTAGCCAAGCTTGTTTTTCACCAAGCATGGCATAAGCTATATGTCCACCATCTAACTGTCCAATTGGTAACAGGTTTAGCATGGTCACTAATAGGCCAATCCAGCCAGCAAAGGCAATGGGATGTAGCATAATATCTTGAGATGCAAGCAGTGCGGGATGTGTGAGCCATGTGAGCAATTTCATCAAGATTGAATCTCCCAGCATTATTGCACCCTGGATATCCACTTTGTCAATAACGTCAGATAAAAGCAAGCCAATGATTAAAGCTGGAACAGCAATAATGAAACCGGCAATTGGGCCAGCAGCGCCGATCTGTAGCAGGGCATCTTTGCGATATATCGGTGATTTAATTTTGATAAATGCGCCGAAGGTACCAATCAAAAATAAAAATGGGGGTGCTGGAATAAAATAAGGCAAAGTTGCATCTACTTTATGTTTTTGGGCATAGTAATAATGCCCGAATTCATGGGTACCCAAAATCAGCATTAATGTAATGGAAAATGGCATTCCTTTAAATATTTCTAGTGGATTTTCCCAAAACCTTGCTCCTTCCATCATGGCTCCGGCTAAAAGAGTTGTAAATATTGTTAAAAGGAATAACGCCAAATGAATTCGAGGAATCTTTGGAATACGAAGGATAACCCTTTCTTCTGATTCACTTATTCTTATATATACCTGTTCATTCTTTTTTTTGATAGAAAATTGACATGGCTCTTTTTTCAAAATAATATCCAAATCTTTTGTAGATATACCATCTACCAATTTGCCAACTGCTAGCCATTCATTTTCATTAGATCCAACTTGTACAGGCCGAAAGATATTATCCAGTTTTTTGAGAATCTCTTTGAATTGGGTTTCCGTCATAATAACTAATAAAAAATGGATTATAAATTACAAATACTAAAGGGCGGTAAAGTTTCTAATTATAACCTATTGGATTTTCAATCCCTTTTCTGTTTTTCTCTTAATAATTCATGCATACCACGGCTTTGGATATCCAAGGTCAATTGATTAATCCAATATTTTGTTTGTTCAACATATTGATCAATAACTTTTTGGGATACTTGTTCCGCTTGCATATGGACAATAATCATGGCAGATATAACAGGAACATAATCCATCAGAGGGTCTTGGTAAAATTGATCGAGTTGCTTTACAGTCTCGCGCAGCGTTAGATAATCAATACGATCACCATAAAGACTATCAGAAAAAGTCTGTTTCTCAGCCCAAGATTTGAGATAATAGTAAAGACGACCATCCAATACTCCGGTTAAATATGCAGACTTGACTCGAAAAATCATTGCAGGATTCCCATCGACTCGGACAGAAACATGCTTCCAATCAGTCCCGTCCCAAAGCAATTTGTTCTCTTTTTCTAAAATTTGCCCAATTAGACAAAAAGAGAATAAAATTGATATAGGTATAATTTTCATCGATTGTTAATCGTTTTTATATTAACTGATTCCTTTGAATTTAGATGAAAATTAGTCAAAATAAATTTTTTAGATCGTAATTCAACTCCAAATCAATCATTTTTTTTATTTTTTTCAATTAATAGGTAAATGAAATATGCAAATCCGAAATGAGCCAGTGCAACAAATTCTCCAGATAAAATATACCATGGCCAGGGCCCCATAAAATCCAACAACGACGCCATAGGCGGTTTTTCCATAATCCAAAAATAATTAGCATCTAAAATCATATTTGCAATAAAGGATATAAGTAAAAATCCGTTTAGAGCGATAAATGCCTTTTTCATACTGGTCAGTGTGGGCCTCATATCATAGACAACTATTGCATAGATTAATGAAACGATTAGCAAATGATGACCAACAAAATATCGGATATAATAAAAATGGGGAAAATCCTCAACAATATCTGGTGTTATCATGCCCTGAAGCATTCCGGACAAACCCCAAAAATAAAGAATCTCAAAAACTTTAAAATTGCGTTTAATCATCACCAGCGGTAATAACAGGTTAGCAAATCGGCACAGCTGGAATGGCAAATGGAGCGTCATATCAAAGGATCCAGCTAAAACCTCAAGCAAAACCCATAAGGGATAATTGATCCCGATCAAAATGCCTAGGAAAACTCCCACATTTTTCTGGTGCTTTTGATGTAAATGGTTTTTTGCAAACCAAGGTAGCCAAAATACCAGAAATAAAAATAATAAAATGGCCGCCCAATGGGACGGCCCAAATAATTCAAAAGGCGTATACGTATTTAAATAATCAGCGATTGCCGAACGCATGGTGGTGCTTTATTCATCTTTCGGACGGTTTTTCTTCCGATCACCTCCAATTTTTTGAAGGTGCACCATACCACCTAACAAGATAATGATAGCCAACATCCATATTTGATTGAATGGATTCCCAACTGACCTTTCCATCCAACCATAGATGAAAAATCCAATTGATGCTATTACGAAAAAAATTCCGAGGGATAATCGAGTTTTATCATTTAAAAATCCATTCATTTTTTATCACTTGATTTATTTGAAGATTTTTTTGCGGTAGATTTTTTCGTTACTTTCTTTTTTATTGATGCCTTCTTTACAGCTGCTTTTTTTGTAGATTTCTTCTTTACAGCTGCTTTTTTGGCTGGTTTTTTCTTTGCTACAGGTTTCTTAGTGGTAGCCACTTTAGATGAAGTTTTTTTGTCTACTTTTTTTCCCGCTGAAATCGCATTTTGTCTTAGCGCTTTTATACGAGCCTTGTTTTTGCGATGTTTTTTTGCAACAAGTCTTTGTTTTTTGTTCATTCTAATTCCTTTTATTCAATTCTAGCGGGAACGTGTGAGAATCGAACTCACCTCCCCGCTATATACGGGGACAACGGTTTTGAAGACCGCGAGAGGCACCAGCCACCTAATCATTCCCATTTTATTACAAACTTTAATTGAAATCGACTATTCCGGGTTATTTATGACCCGGAAATCTAGTCCAAAATTCTTTTTGATTTTCTGTCCAATTAATTCAGCCGATTCTTTGGTCTCGTATCGAACAATTCGTACAGCATGTAGTCGTTTCCCATTTGAATCGACCGTATGGACCTCTGTCGCAAAGTTATGACCCTGAAGTTGTTTTTTCAGTCGGTTTGCATTTTCGTATTTACCAAAAGCACCAACTTGAACCACCCAAGGTTTATGATTTTTTTTAGGTAATATAACTTTCCGTTTTGCTTTAGCAGACTTGATTCGACTACTGATTTCATTTGGATCTAGTTTAACTAATCTCGCTTCTCTTGGATTATTGTCTAATCCATCAATATTATAATTTGTATAATTTAAACTTGGATATAATTGTTTTATCGTTCTTAAAGCTACCTTCGCTGAATCTTTTTCACCAGTTGCAAAATATGAATTTACCATAAGGTCCATAGCCCTTTGATGATTATCGCCTTGTGGGTATTTGAACAATACAATTTTAAATTGTACACTAGCTTGCGAATAAAGACCCCTCGAAAATAAATATTCCCCAATTTTTATCGCTGCAACGGAGGCATATTCTGATTGAGGGAATTTCTCAATGATAGTCCGGAATTGAATCAATGAATCATCACCATTTTCATTCACCATTGCCTGTAGCAAATAAACACCTGCTTCATTTGGGTATCGATTGAGTAGTTCGGACAGATTTTCTTTCACTTCTTCTATCCTACCCTTTTCCAAAAGTGTTAAATAAAGATCAATATTTTGGGAATTGAGATTCCATCCCCAGGTAATTGTTAAGATAAATAAGCAACATTTTATCATTTTTCATTAGGAATGGTTAGTAATTGAATAACCTCGTCAATCTGGTTGGATAATTCATGAGGCTTGGATACATGAAGCGACAATTTCAATTTCATTAATCTAGCGTGGATTGATCCCCCATTTTTGGATAACGCATCTTCAACTAAATTTAATGCATTATTATGCTCACCCTTTTCTTCCAGTACATTGGCCAATTTGGTTAGCGCATTGAGGTTCGATGAATCCTTTTCAAGGATTCTTTCATAAAACTTTTCTACTTCACTAAATCTCCCTAGGTCAAACAAGGCTGATTCAATTTTAGAATAAACTAGCCGACCTTCTTCTGGATTAAGTAAGGCAAATTTTTCCCAGTTTTCAATAGCCTTCACTAGATCCCTATTCTCGGCAAATAAATCACCCAATCTTAAATATGGCAGTCCAAATTCTGGGGACGTTTTCACCGCTTTTTGAAATTGAGATTCTGCTTCTTTAAGCTGGCCTTTTTCTAACTTGTCCATACCCTGGTAAACCAAAAATCGTGCAATTTGATTGGGATGTCGAGAATGTTTCAATTTCTGGATTGCTTTTGTTGTCTGCATGGCTTTATCCCACTCACGTCTTTGCTCAAAAATTTTTAATAAAAATTCATTGGCCCATAAATTTTTTCGATCCAGCTTAAGTACTATTTCCGCTTCCCCCATTGCTTTAGTTATATTACCAAGCTGCTCAAAATCTAGCGCCAAAGACTTATGAATATCACGCTTGACTTCATTTGATAAATTAGGCCGAACAGTTAGAGACTGATGGATTTTTATTGCCGCTTGAGCATTATCTTCCTCTCTAAGGATATCGCCCATTTGTAGGTAAGCATTAATATGATTTGTATCCTGTTTTACTACGTTTCTCAAATGGCTAAGGGCTGTACGAGTATCTCCTCGGACCATAGCATTAAGGGCGTGGGTATAAATGGATTCGGTACGCTGCTGCTTTTTAGGTCGGAAATAATAGATAAATACACCCGCTAAAATAACCGCGGATGGTATCAGGAAAATCCAAATCAATGTTAATTTTCTCCATCTTCCGTGTCATATATACCTTCGTCAATAGCTACATTACGAAGATCATTGAGTTCATCTGAAAGTTTACGGTTTTTTGTTTTCAAAGATCGGATTTCTGATTTGTTAGACAGAATATTAGTCAACGCAACACCAAAGCCAATTAAGATACCAACTGAAATGGCACCCAGCATCACATTAGCAACCTTAACATTCTTAGGTTCAACAAAGATCAAATCCACAGTGACAATATTGGTATTTTGCGTTAAAAATGCCAATATCAAAATTAGGATCACTAATCCTGCAAATATTTTTACCAGCTTCATCAGGCTGCCTCCATTTCTTGTAATTGAACAATTTTACCGTGCAATGATATACCTTTGGCTTCAGTGATTTTCACTGGGATGAAATCTCTAATATGGGAATTTTCTTTATTAAAAATTACCCATTTATTTGAATCAGTTCTACCCGCCCATTGATTCGTGGATCGCTTACTTTCTTTCTCAACTAAAACCATTTCAATACGTCCGAGTATTGATTTATTTTGCTGCAAGGTGTGTGCTTTTTGCGCTTTGATCACACGTTCCAACCGGTCTTGTTTTTCAGATTCTGCAACATGATCCTCAAATTCAGCAGCTTTGGTTCCAGGACGAGACGAATATTTGAAGGTATACGCGGAATCAAATTTAATCTCATCCATCACTTCCAATGTTTCTTCGAATTCGAACTCATTTTCTCCTGGAAAACCAACAATAATATCAGTTGATACACCTACACGAGGAAGCCTATCTCGAATCTGGCCTACGAGAGAAATATATTGTTCTTTCGTGTATGTGCGGTTCATACGTTTTAATACCTTGTTATTCCCCGCCTGAAGTGGCAAATGGACATAATTACAGATATTATCATGTTTGCCCATTACATCCAATACATCCTTGGTCATATCTTGAGGATGGGGCGAGGTATAGCGGATACGTTTTACACCTTCCACATTGGCAATTGCATCCAATAATTCATGAAAACCACGCCCTTCGTGATTGTAGGAATTGACATTTTGTCCTAACAAAGTAATTTCAATGAAGCCATCAGAAACGGCCTGGGTTATTTCATCAATAATACCTTCTAAACCACGAGATCGTTCACGTCCACGAGTAAATGGCACAATGCAGAAAGTGCAAAATTTATCACATCCCCGCATAATTGGAACCCATGCATTGATGCCTAGATGACGGCTTGGGAACATATCGTCATATACTTCGAATCGTGACAATTTTGTATCTACTAAATGGGTAGAATTTCCATTTCTTTTTTCTATCATATCTGGTAGTCGACGATAGGCATCAGGACCCAATACAATATCAACGTAAGGCTTTGACTCCAAAATATCTTCTTTCAAGTTCTGTGCCATACATCCCAGAAGACCAATAATTGTTTTTGGATTTTTCTTTTTGATTTGATGATAATACCCTAAACGGGAATGAACCTTTTCTTCCGCATGTTCGCGTATGGCACAGGTATTCACGAAAATTGCATCCGCATTATAAATATCTTCAGCCTCAGAATATCCAGCCTTAGTAAGCAGGCCCGAGACTAGTTCAGAATCGGCAACATTCATTTGACAACCGTAAGTTTCTATAAAGTATGATTTACTCATGAGATTATCTTGAAAATTAATGAGAGTGGTGTAGAGGAAAAAAGGCTTACTTCAAGTAGCCGGAGAAAAAATAATCCAGTGGATTTTGAGGTGCCCCATACTGGTGCACTTCATAATGAAGGTGTGGACCGTCTGACCTTCCAGTATTACCGGAGATTGCAATTAATTCTCCACGTTTCAAATCCTGTCCACGTTTTACTTTAAATTTTGATAAATGAGCATATATAGTACGATAACCATTCCCATGATCGATTTTGATCACTTTCCCAAACCCGCCTTGATCACCAGCAAACTTTACTTTACCATCTGCAGGGGCATAAATCTTTGTTCCTGTATTAACTGCAAAATCTAATCCATAATGGTAGCGTACTTTTCCATTAAATGGATCTTCGCGATAACCAAATCCAGATCCGAGGAAACCTTCATGAACCGGCCGAATTGAAGGAATAACTTTTAAATTATCCGAATGATTGCGGACTTTATCAAACATGGTATTATAACTTTGTAATTCCAGTTTCACTCTTCGTGATATTGCATCAACATTTAATCCAAGTTCAGAAATCTTATCGGTGAAATCAGTCGCTATATTATCCACATTTGTTTTTTTAATGACTGTACCTCCCACACCCATCTTACGAACGTCCCGATCAATCTGCGGTAAACCGGAATAGGCTCTAATTGCACGATCCTTTTTTTCAATTGTGCCGACTTGCCCTGACACATCTTCGAGCTGTGTCTGTAGATCAACTAATGTTTCGGTTAATTGTTGATAATTATCTCGTAGATCTTTCAATTTTGCTTTGTATAAAAGACCTGTTAAGAAGTCAGCACTGAGAAAAAGTGTAACTGAAATAAATACAATAGTAATTCCTGATATTGTCAAAAGCCTCTTATGGGAAAAATGAAACTGTTTTAAATCCGAATCACGTTCAGATACAATGATATAATTATGGTATTTATTGGGTCTTTTTTTGCGACGAAACATAATTTATTCGCCTTGAATATTTATGAAATATACAAATTTGTTCATTAATCATCCAGATGGATCCTTAACTTTCTGCTCATCAGATAATTCATCAGTAACCTGTGCTTCTTCCAAATCTGCAGAAACTTCACTATCTTGAATATTATATTCATCTTTGATTTTTTCAATTTCTTTTTCTTTTTCACCGATGGCAGATGTAATTCTTTCGATTTCTTCCACATGAGAATAAAATTCCGTGTTCCCTGTAAAATTAACCATATTGTTATCTTTGGCTTGACCATAGACTAACTTTCCTAGAGCTTCTTGTTGTTTCCGGCGATCACGTTGAAGTTGATGAATTTCCAGTTTGATCTTACTTATCTTGGTTAATTCTTCCGTCTTGGCAACTGCCACCTTACTAACTTCTTCTGCTTTTTCAACTGCAGCATTGCTCCATTCTTTCATGTTTTGTTTTAAGTCATCCCAAAGTTTTGACATAGTACTCTCGCTTTTGCATTATAATGATGTAGGAATTTGAATGATTAATCTTTTTTCAACAACATATTTGCAATATAAAATATGCCTGAACCGATGAAAAGCGCATTTAGTTCCAGTATGACATTGTTATTTCGAATACCCCATACGAGCCCCGATAGTAAAATGATCATCGCAACAATCTGAATACTTCTAAGTAGGACGTATTTCATATCGATATCTCATATTTAACCAACGTAGCATATTTTTATAGTTCCAGTCATACGCACCAGACAATATGGATAATGGATTGGACGATTCATAAAGTTTTTTTGTCAATACTGCCATTTGATAATCATTTAATCGTTCATATAAGATCCGGTTTATGAAGGATAATCTTCTTTTTTGATTCAATTGAATTAAAATCTTTCGAGCTTCTTTTTTTTCGCCAATAACGGATAAAGCAGCAGCTCTGCCTGACATAATGGACATTCTAATTCCAAATCCAAATAAATAATCCTGAAAACCGCCTGCTTCGCCTATTTGAAATGGCGGTTTCCAAGCTAAGAACGAAAGAGAAAAGCTCCCTCGGCTGGCAAATTGCTTCCCATTTCTAATTTGAATTCCTTTCGTATTGAAATATTTTTGGGTTTCTTTAAGGTAATCCATTTTAAAATTTTTTGGTTTTTTAAAAGCGGCGGCCAAGGTACCCTCTCCGCCAATAATAATTAGATATGCATAACCCTTCGGTGCGTATTTATGCCCCAAAAGTAAATGAATCTGATCTTTTAATCCTGTCGAAAAATTAATGCCTTGAATATAGGCTGCTGCTTTTTTTGTGCCAGTTGCATTAATGTGACAGGTTTTTGGCGCTTTTTGCCCCAATTTGAATTGGACATTTTGATCCACACACTGCCGATATAATTGATTATCCAAATCATCCTTTTTGCTACCTCGCTTTACCATATAAAAAAATGGATTCTTACTTTGTATTAATAATGGCTGGTAATTCTGAGTATGAACCAAAAAACGATTGATTGGATGTGTAGTAATTGCATTAAAATTAAAACCAGAATCATCCATCAAGGATGGGGCATCCTGAGAAAAAATCCAATTTTCTAACCCCTCATAATCCCCGTGTCGAGATCCACCTATTTGTAAATCTTTTTCAAAGACAATTGGATCAAATCCATATTTTTTCAGTTGGATGGCTGCCGTTAAACCTGCAATACCACCTCCAGCTATTTTAATGGATTTCGACGTCATAATAGAAGCCATAAATCAACAATGTAGCTGCTGAACAGAAAGAATTTCAGGTAATTCTTCCAATTTCAATAAAATATCTTCTGGTACTGAATTATCCACTCGCATTACGGCAAATGCTTCACCATTATTCATTTCACGACTGAGTAAATAAGCGCCGATATTGATCTTGGCTTCACCAAGCATTGTACCCACTTTTCCAATTACTCCGGGTACATCCTTATTCCGAGCAAAAAGCATCGTACCATAAGGAGTTACATCAATCTCATATCCGAGAATATTAACCAAGCGAATACGTTTACCCTCAAAAATACTGCCATGTATCTCGTTGGAGACCAATTCACCTTGAACTTTTGTTCGAATTAAATTCGTATAAGTTCCGCAATCTGAAGAATAGCTGTACTCAATTTTGATACCTAATTCAACTGCAAGTGTTTCCGCGTTAATATAATTGACACGGTCTGGAACACGGCCCTTGAGCAATCCTTTTAAAAATGCCAATGCTGCCGGTTTAGCTTCATGCATGGAACCAGCACATTCCACATTAACTTTTTTAATTATACCGGGATTCAACTGACCCTGAAGATTGCCCATTAATTCAGCCAGGTCCAAGTGAATCTGAATTTCATTCAAAATTGCCAAATCTGAGATTGGCATATTCAGTGCATTTGCAAGTTTATTGTATACCAGGTAATCCCGAACCTGTTCACATACCGCTATACTAACCCCTTCTTTGGCTTCCTCTGTAGAAGCGCCCAAATGAGGAGTTAATACAATATTTGGTGCTTTTAATAATGGATTGGACTCATCAATTGGTTCTGATGAAAAAACATCTATGGCTGCACCAGCAATTTTTTCATCGGTTAAAATACGGTATAAATCTTCTTCATTAATGATACCACCTCTGGCCACATTAACTATTCGTGCCGTAGGTTTCATTGAAGACATTCGGTCATAATTAAACAAGTCCCTTGTGGAATCGTTTATGGGGATATGCAGAGAAATATAATCAGATTGAGATGTTAACTCATCAAGCGTTACTATTTTCACTTCTTCAGGGTTAAACATGTCCTGACTCATAAATGGATCGTAACCTAAAATATTCATGCTAAAAGACCTGCAGCGGTTAAGCACTTCCCTACCAATCTTACCCAGTCCGACTATACCAAGTGTTTTATTTCGAAGTTCAGTACCAACCAATGCATTTCGGTTCCACTCGCCACTTTTTAATCCGCTGTTCCCCACCGGTATATTTCGGGATAAAGAAAGCATCATGGCAATTGTATGTTCAGCAGCAGAAATGGTATTCACATCTGGCGTGTTCATCACAACTACACCGTTACGAGTGGCAGCAGGAATATCTATATTATCCACACCTACACCAGCACGACCAATTACCTGTAGATTATTAGCCTTTTCAATCATTGCAGCAGTAATTTTAGTACCACTGCGTATGATCCAACCATCTGCATCTTTGCAGGATTCGGCCTTTTCTTCTGGACTGCCATTTGGTAATTCAACAATATCAAAATTTGCATTTTTCAGCACAGCTAATCCATTTTCTGTAATTGGATCAGAAACGAGGATTTTCATGGAAAACTATATTTCCTGTGAGCGGATAAGATTCAATGCAGAACCTGCTTTGAACCATTCGATCTGGGTATCATTATAGGTATGGTTGCAATAAATGGTATCCGATGATCCATCGGTGTGAATAACGCCTAAAGCCAGGGGTTGCCCAATACTAAATTGATCGAGATCAATAAAATCTAAGGTATCGTCTTCAAGGATCTTATCATAATCAGTTTTGTCTGCAAAGGTCAATGCCAGCATGCCTTGTTTTTTTAAATTCGTTTCATGAATTCTGGCAAATGAACGTACTAACACAGCTCGTACACCCAAGAATCTTGGTTCCATGGCCGCATGTTCCCGGGAAGATCCCTCACCATAGTTCTCATCACCTACAATGATGGTAGGTATACCATTGTTTTTATAATCCCGCTGAATAACAGGAACTGGTCCATATTCTCCATTTAATTGGTTTTTCACTAAATTTGTTTTTTCATTAAAATAATTCATAGCTCCAGTAAGTAGATTATTGGAGATATTATCCAAATGTCCGCGATAGCGCAGCCATGGACCCGCCATGGAAATGTGGTCTGTCGTACATTTACCTTTGGCCTTAATCAGGATTTTCATTCCTGTAATATTCTTGCCATCCCAGGATTCAAATGGTATCAGTAATGCCAGACGCTCTGAATTCGGATTTACCACTACATCTACTTTCGCTCCGTTTTCAACCGGCTCCTGATAACCTAAATCAATAACATCAAACCCATCAATTGGTAGATCATCCCCGCTGGGCGCATCAAATATTATCTCATTACCATTTTCATTAGTTAATATATCTGTTACTGGATTAAAAGTTAGATTACCAGCAATTGCCAGAGCCGTGACTAATTCTGGTGATCCAACAAATGCATGTGTATTCGGATTGCCATCCGCTCGTTTCGCAAAATTTCGATTGAACGAATGTACAATTGTATTTTTTTCTTCCTTTTCCGCACCTGATCTGGACCACTGACCGATGCAGGGCCCACATGCATTGGCAAAGACCCTGGCACCTAGCGCTTCAAATGTATCAATGAACCCATCCCGCTCAATCGTATAACGGACCTGCTCGGAACCAGGTGTAATGGTAAAATCCGCTTTGGTCTTTAACCCTTTTTCCACCGCTTGCCGGGCAATGGAAACTGAGCGGGAAATATCCTCGTAAGACGAATTGGTACATGATCCAATTAAACCAACTTTTATTTCTGTTGGCCAGCCATTTTCTTCCGCAGCTGCTGCCATGGCTGATATCGGAGTTGCTTTATCCGGTGTAAAAGGGCCATTTAAATGAGGTTCTAATTCGGATAAATTTATATCGATTACCTCATCATAGAAATGTTCAGGATTATTATTTACCTCATCATCAGCCCGCAAATGCTCCGCGATTCCATTGGCCAGGTCAGCCACTGCTTCCCGATTTGTGGCCTTTAAATATTTTTCCATATGTGTGTCATAGCCAAATAAAGATGTAGTGGCGCCGATTTCAGCACCCATATTGCAAATCGTTCCTTTTCCAGTGCAGGATAGTTTGTTGGCCCCATCACCGAAATATTCAATAATCGCATCCGTTCCACCCTTTACTGTGAGAATCCCTGCCACCTTTAAGATCACATCTTTGGATGAAGTCCAACCGCTCATTTCTCCACTCAAATTCCCACCGATCAGTTTGGGTAATTTTAGCTCCCACGGCATCCCAGCCATAACATCTACTGCATCGGCACCACCGACACCGATGGCCACCATACCTAATCCACCCGCATTAACTGTGTGACTGTCAGTACCAATCATCATACCACCAGGAAAAGCATAATTCTCAAGTATTACCTGATGGATGATACCAGCCCCTGGTTTCCAGAATCCCAGCCCGTATTTATTTGATACGGATTCCAAAAAATCATAGACTTCAGTGTTTACGTCAAGGGCCTGCGCTAAATCGGTTCGTGCATCTTGTTTGGCCTGAATCAGATGGTCACAATGTACAGTGGATGGTACCGCAACTTTATTTCTTCCTGACATCATGAATTGAAGTAATGCCATTTGGGCTGTGGCATCCTGTAAGGCCACACGATCTGGCGAAAAGTCAACATAAGTATCCCCACGGGTATATACCGTTGATACTTTCTTCTCAGACAAATGAGAATAAAGGATCTTCTCCGCTAGCGTTAAAGGGCGTCCAACCATGTCCCTAGCCGCATTCACCTTATCAGGAATGCGATCATAGACGACTTTAATCATTTTTTGGTCAAACAAAGGAAAACCTTTCAAATTGATCGGTTGATATCAAACATGAAAAAATTTGTTAATAAAACGATATTCAAATTACGTGTAACTATCCCCGGATTCAATTTCAATACATGAAGGGAAATTAATTTTGGAAAAAATGGTAAAAACTTCAAAAAGGCACTCTAATTCATGCCAAACCACTCATTAAATTTTACACCCATGAGATATCATCAAATCTGGATAACGTTTATTTCCTTTTTAGGATGCCTAATGGCACAAACTACTGTTTCAGTCCTGTCATCTGATATGGAAAAATTAGTGATTCAGATTATTTGCGAACCGAATAATCCTGATGATCTTGCACCAATCGAACTATTAATCGGACTTCCTGATTCAAATTTACCTTTAATAATAACACGTTCAGAAAAACCGATCGCCCATCCATTTCAAGTGTTAATGTCAACGAAAACACAATGGATTCACCAACAAAAATTGAATGATTTACAAACTGGAACGATCCAGGTCAGCCCTTTATCTTCTGTTGGTCTTTATTATCCAAGTCAAACAATAACCATTTATCTCAATGGAAGAAATGATAGTCCGCCAAAACTAACCTCTGTTCATCAAAATTTGCTTCAGCCAAAAGTTCTTAATTGGAGCACCGCAAAAAACTGGATCCATCCTCCAAAACATGTTTTGTATAAATTTCAGGAAATACCCAAGGGTCGATGGATTAAATTCAACATTGAGCATGACGGTATTTATAAAATACCTGCCAATGCTATACATTCGGCCATTGATACAGGGGAATCGTTGGATCCCCGCAATTTTATGCTTTTTACCGCTTCTGCAATGGGAAGGGATCGCACCTATAACTTGACACAAAAGATTACCACCAATGATACGATACCGGAGAACCTGATAGAACTGGCAATAATGATCAATGGCGAATCAGATGGCAGTTTAGATACAAGTGATGAAATATATTTTTACGGTCAGGGACCCAGCGGATTTGATCAAAATGCTGATCAGGTCAGATGGCACCAAAACCTTTATTTTATTCAATCGGTGTATTGGCTCTTGATACCTGATGATAATTCTATTCGTGGTAAAAGGATTGAAACTGGTAAAACAGTAGAAGATGGACCTCTTAGCATTGATTATGGGTTTGTTCATTCTCATTTCGAATCTGATTTAATTAATCCCCATGAATCCGGTTTGGCCTGGGGAAATACATTAATAAAACAAGGAAATTCTTTTAGCCAGGAAGTTGATTTCGGACAGCCTGTTTCTACCATCAGCGCCCATGGGAATTTCGGTATGATCGGAAAAGAATCGGTTAAAACACGCTACGAAAACACCAAACATGCGGTTCAACTTTCGTTGAACTCTCAAGAATTAAGTTTGATTACTTGGTCAAATATTGGTTTAAAATCAGGAAATTTTTCAATTGCGGCTGGTATCTTACCTCAAGGATCACAAACATTTCAAATTTCGAATAGTTCTGATAATCCCAATTCAGAACCACTGTTTGATTTTCTTACCTTGTCTTATGCGCAAAAATTGATTTATTCATATCCCTTTGAATTTTTTGCACCGGTTACAGCCAATGAAATGACTTTTACCATATCAGGCACTGATCTTCAGATATGGAATATTACCGATTTAAAATTACCCCAAAACGTGCCTAACCAAACACAGAACGATTTGACACTGATGCGTGTTTCACTCCCACCCGACACTTTGCAGCGGTATTTTGTCTTTAAGCGCGATGATGTTCCTAGCATAGAAAATATATCTTTAATCGGAATTAAGAATTTTCACAAAATAAGAGATCAATTAAGTGGTGCTGACCACGTGATCATTGGCCCAGAAACATTTCGCACTCCGGCTCAAACCTTGATAAGTCATAGAGGGAAATCATTCTATGCATCGATAGGAGATATTTATGATGAATTCTCAGGTGGAAATCAAGACCCCGTAGCTATCCGGCATTTTCTACAGTGGGCCCGGGACAATTGGACCACGAAGCCTTACACTGTTCTCTTACTTGGGGATGCAGATTACGATTACCGCAATATCACCGGCCAATCTAATATTATCATCCCCACCATTGAAGTTGGGACGTTTTATTCTTATGCCTCCGATGATCGTTTGACTTCCTTTAATGGTACTATCCCCGAAATGGCCCTAGGTCGGTATCCCGCTAGAAGCGCACAAGAAGTCACCAATTTTGTGAAAAAAATTATTGCTTTTGAAACTAGTATGCCTCCCGGTTTGTGGAAGCAACGTGTCACTTTAGTCGCTGATGACCCGGCCCGACCAGAAAAAGAGCTGCATGAATTATCTATTGGTAAAAGTCATACATTATATTCCGAACGACTATCAAAATCCATTCCCGACTTTATGGAGATAAAAAAACTTTATTTGGTAAATTACCCTGAAGTAAGTGATGGCTCTGGTTTTGGCGTAATTAAGCCTGAAGCCACCCAAGCATTGTTTGACCAAATTAGCGCTGGTACAGCATTGATTAATTTTATCGGCCATGGTAACTCTACCCAATGGGCACAAGAAAAACTATTGATCATTAACGAAACCAGAAATGATATACAATCCATGCATACGGAGATGAAACTGCCTATCTGGATTGCCGGCACATGTAATTGGGGGCAATTTGATCAAATTGGGTCTGAATCATTTGCTGAAGAACTCATCCGCACATCGATGGATGCAGCCTCCGCAATTATTACAACCACTCGAGGTATTACTGTTTCCAGTAATATCTATTATTTAGAAAAAATATTTAACGCTTTTTTCCCTAATAGAGGCATAACCGATACCAATTTGGGCATAGCGCTGCAATCTGTAAAAACAGGTGGATCTGATGGCGAATTATTTCATCTTTTCGGTGACCCAGCAATGAAATTACCCATTCCTTCCCAAATTATCGACAATAGTAAGGTAGTACCTGACACATTAGCCACACTAGATGTGGGAACTTTGAATGGCCCTAGCCCATTTGATTCAGGACAAGGGTTCCTTATTTTTGAAGATGGCCCAAGTCAAATCACCAAATCATTCAATTTTCTTTCATCTAAGGAAGAAATATCTTATCTAAAAATTGGGCCGACCCTGTTCAGAGGCGCCTTTACTTTTGAAGGGGCATCCTTATCTCCTCAATTCAGGGTCCCAAAAGATATCACTTACTCTGATAATCCAGCCAAAGTCAGGTTTTCAATCACTTCAAACACGACTGAAGAAGCCGTTGGTGCAGTAGGAAAAATTCAACTGACGTTAGGGTCACCTTCTAATGATACGGATGGTCCGATTATTACATTTGAGACCAAATCCGGCAGAATACTTCGCAGTGGGGACCATCTTTCTGCTGGAAAAAAATTGATAATCCGACTCTCGGATCCATTAGGCATCAACCTAACGGCAGAAAAGGGACATGAACTTTTATTTATTAATCCTGAAACGGATGAAAAATTGATTGTAACCGAGCGATTCATTTATGATGTAAATAGTCTAAATACAGGAACAATCGAGTATAATATACCATCGGAGGATAACCAACTATCCCTAGTTGTAAGTGCCTGGGATAATGCCAATAATCCAACTGAAGCACAAATTGACCTTATCTTATTAAAATCTGAAAAACTCGATCTTCTGCATGTCTTTAATTTTCCCAATCCATTTGCCCATAAAACAAAATTTACATTTGAATTAACTGCTGATGCGGAAATATCGGTTGATATTTATACATTGGCTGGTCGCCGAATAAAATCCATTCTACCAGTATTCTTTACCATTGGCTATCAACAGATTGATTGGAATGGGCGAGATGAATATGGTGGTATGTTAGCCAATGGTGTATATTTATATAAAATTACAGCCAGTAATGGGTCTCAAAAAATAAACCATGTTGGCCGCATGGCTGTATTTCGATGAAACACCTGAACAAATACCCAATTATTCTCGCATCCAGTTCGCCCCGGCGCAAACAATTGCTTGAACAGATCGATTTGGAATTCGAAGTGATTCCAAGCGAGATTCATGAAGATTTTTCTCTTAACCTTCCTCCTTCGGATTTTGTAGAATATTATGCCCAGGAAAAAGCAAAAGGTATTGCTAATTCTTATCCGGATAAATGGGTCATTGGCGCAGACACTATTGTTGTTCTTGGGTCACATATTTTAGGAAAACCTAAGGATGGTAAGGACAGTTTTCAGATGTTAAAACGATTGTCCGGTAATACTCATCAAGTAATTACCGGCGTCTCGATTCAAAACATCAATCAAGATATCAGTAACAGTTTTCACGAACGAACTAATGTATCATTTAATTCTTTAAGCGATGAGGTTATCAATTGTTATATTGATACTTATAAGCCTTTTGATAAAGCAGGAAGCTACGGAATCCAGGATTGGTTTTCTGTTTGCGTCAATCGTATAGATGGATGTTTTTATAATGTGATGGGATTCCCTCTATCCAGCTTTTATTCTCATTTTATTGATCTATTGAAAACCGAATAAAGAAAATGGTCATTATAAATGTACTTTTTATCTCACTAGGCATATCAATTTGATGTTATTTCTCAGGATTTTTCATAAACGTCAAAAAGAGTTTTTCCGAAGGGAAACCTGCACGTAACTTTTGCGCCCCTATGTCTGAGTTCTATGCAGAATTAAAAGCCCTCCGAAAACAACAGGGCATCAATCTTGAAGAAATTCATAGTCGAACCAAGATTAACCTTAGCTACCTTGAAGCAATAGAAGATGGTCGTTTTGATTTACTCCCTCATACATATATGCGTCTATTTATACGTGCTTATGCCACTGAAATAGGTGCAAATCCAGAAGAAATTGTCAACAGTCTAGAAAACTTTTTAGGAAATAAGACATCAGCGCCAAAACCGAAAAAAGATAACTCTTCTAAAGAATTAGAACAAGCGCAGTCAAGTGATAATGATAAGGCCGTTTTATCTCAGAATCGCAATGCGAAAAATGTTCGAACCGAGACCCTAAAAGGGATTATTCTGGTAGGAATATTAATTTTTTCCATTTATATCATTCGAGTTATTAATGAAGAAGAAGCAAGTCAAAATCCTCTTGAATATCCCAGTGAATTTATAGAAGAGGGGCCCATTACGGATCAGGACTTGCAGAATAACTTTGATATTTTATCTGAAAAGATTCAAGAGCTTAAATCAGAACCACCATACATCTTCAAACTGGCCGCTGCCGAACGGGTTTGGTACCGTACCAAAACAGATACGCTTAAACCCATTGAAAATCTCATTCCTTCGGGAGATAACCGTCTTTATGAATTTGGCCAAACATTTGAGATTTTATTGAAACATACAAGAGGCATAAATCTCTACTTGAATGGTGCTGCCTTATATTCTATTAATTCATCTTTAAATCCAGTCCGGGTTACTCTCTCTGTTGCCGATAATACGGTGACCATTCAGCATTTCATTCCGAATAGCTAAAGCATTCCGCCTTAAAGTATTCGTTTATCCAATCCCTGCATATGCCGTGGGGATCGAATAATTTATTTATAATATATGTTGACATCTGTGGGGGATAATGAATATATTATGGGTAGTTGTGGGTAATTTTACCTATAATTTTTGGGCATGACAATAAATCAAAATACATTTACTGGAGAATTTTCGTATTCCTTAGATAGCAAGGGCCGCGTCAATATTCCAGCCAAATTCCGTAATGTGCTCACTTCGGATAATGAACAAACCTTTGTGATCACCAGAGGAATGGATCCATGCGTTTGGGTTTATCCGGTTACGGTGTGGCAATCTATTGAAAGTGAACTACGAAAGCTCTCCTCTCTATCTCGAATCAACCGTTCTTTTGTACGCAGTACTGTACGTTATGCTTCATCTGTTCAATATGATAAACAAGGGCGCATCGCAATCACACCTAACTTGATAGAATATGCACAACTTGGAAAAGAAGCTCTGATCATTGGGATGGTGAATAAAATAGAAATTTGGAATCCAAAATTATTGGATTCCGTTGATCAAGAATCGCATAAAATTGATTCTTCTGAATTTGATGAACTGGCCAATCAAATTATACTTTAATGAATACGAAGGCATTGCAGGAACAACCACAACTTCATATTCCTGTGATGGCCTCCGAAGTTCTAACATACTTGAACCTCCACCCCAATGGAAAATACCTAGATGGTACCATCGGGGCTGGTGGGCACGCCACACAAATCCTAAACCAGCTCTCTGCCAATGGAAAGCTAATAGGAATTGATCGGGATGCGGAGGCACTGGAAATATGCAGTAAACATTTTGGTGCCTCCGCACAACCCGTTTTATTATACCACTCCTCCTACGACCAATTCCCAGGAATCCTCAAGAAATTGGGAATTTCTGAATTGAACGGCATGGTTCTAGATCTGGGTATTTCTACCATGCAACTAGATTCTGATTCTCGCGGTTTCGGGTTTAAAACCAAAGGGAAATTAGATATGCGTTTTGATAAAGGAACCGGAGAAACGGCAGCAGAACTGATTTCCAGATTATCCGAAAGAGAATTAGCAGATTTTATTTACCAATATGGTGAAGAACGTCATTCGCGAAAAATTGCCCGTACCATTAAATCTCTAAAACAACTGACCACTGTGGCTGACCTCAAAGAGGCGGTCCGCAGGTCTACCCCTCCACATCATAGAAACAAATCTCTGGCGCGCGTATTCCAAGCCATACGCATTGTGGTTAACAGCGAGCTGGATAAACTTGCAATTTTCCTGGACCACTTTAATGATTATCTATGCATTGGTGGCCGTATTGTGATTATGTCCTATCATTCACTTGAAGACCGAATGATAAAGCATCGTTTCCGTTCATTAAAACAATCAGGGAAATTCAAAGTGCTCACCAAAAAACCAATCTTACCTTCTGAATTTGAACAATTCCAAAATAAACGTGCTCGTAGTGCAAAACTTAGAGCGGCGGAGAGAATCGCATAATGCCAGTGAAAAAGCGAAAACGCCGATCAAAAAAGAATCGGGAATTCTTTCAGACAATGCTTTTCTTCTCTTCTACAATTCTTTCCATCGCAGGATTGATTTTTTACTTATGGGTTTATACAGAAGTGGATGAAACGATGCTGGCTATTGAAATACAAAATCAAGTCTCCATTGAGCTCGATAATTCTGTGAATGAACTCAAAATGGATATTACTCAACTTTCACGAGGGGACCGTATTTCTCAAGTTGCGCGGACAAAGTTGAATATGGTCCCTGCTCAACCTGAAACATTAACGATTTACATTGACAAAAATATTATAACTGGCGCTAATTGACGAAGACCTATATAAAATTCCGCACACGGGTAACCGTAATCTCATGCTGCCTCATTTTTGCTTGGGCTGGACTTTCTGCGCGCTTATTTCAGATTATGGTCATCGATAGTGATGTCTACCGCAAGCAGGGAATCAGCCAGGGGCAAAGACAGGAACGACTTCTGGCTGTAAGGGGTAATATTTACGATACAAAAAATGTTCCCCTAACACGTAACATTATTCACTATTCCGTAGCGGCTCATCCATCAAAAATAAATGATAAAGCCAAATTTGCAGATCTGATAAGTGAGTCTACAGGCCGGGAGTCAGATTTTTATTTAAATAAATTGAATTCAAAAGCTGATTTCGTTTATCTGGAACGAAACTTACGGAAGGAAAAGGTAGCGCTAATTCTAAGGCAGCGCCATTCCGGCCTAGTAATAGATCGGAAATTCAGGCGTTCTTACCCCCATAACCATGTTGGCTCCCAAATTATTGGATTCACCGATGTAGATGACAAGGGTCTGATCGGCATTGAAAAAGAATTCAATGGATTTCTTGAAGGAAGAAATGGCTGGGTAGTAAAACAGGTGAATGGTGAAGGGCGTACTCAAGTCAAAACTAGTTTCCCCATAAAGAATCCCGTTGATGGATCAAATATTCAACTAACCATCAACTTGGAATATCAAAGTATTCTTCAAGAAGAATTAGCCCGGCGAATAGAAGAATCCAAGGCAAAGGGCGCAATGGGTATTTTAATGGATCCACAAACCGGTGCCATTCTGGCTATGTCATCCTTGCCGGATTTTGATCCGAATCAGCATGAGTCTTATCCCGTAGAGAACCAAAAAATCAGAGTTATTACAGATCAATTTGAACCAGGATCTACCTACAAAATTGTAGCCGCTACTGCTGCTGTAGCCACGAAAAAAATCTCTCTTTATGATGAATTTTACTGCGAGGATGGTCAATTCACCGTTGCGGGAAAAATAATTACCGATCATGAAAAATTTGGACTCCTTACCTTCCCGCAAATCATCGCCCACTCTAGTAATGTTGGTATAATAAAAATTGCCCAAAAAATAGGACAAAATCCATTATACACCTATTCTAGGGACTATGGATTTGGAACCCCTACCGGTATCCGTTTCCCAGGAGAGATGAAAGGCACACTTCGAAAAATACAAGATTGGAGCGAGATATCACTTGCTGAATTGTCAATTGGATATGAAGTGGGGGTCACTGCACTACAGCTGGCGTCCGCTTACTCAGCCATTGCCAATGGTGGATTCCTTCTAAAGCCGCGATTAGTAAAACAAATATTAAGTCCTGAAGGCAAGCTGCTATATGCAGAAAAACCTGAAGTAATGAGAAAAGTGGCCGATACTAAGATTATGTCTACGATCAAGGATATATTGGTTCAAGGTGTAAAAAGCGGCACTGGGATTAAGGCAGACATAACGGGTTGGTCCATCGCGGGAAAAACAGGAACTGCACATAAATTCGTAGAAGGAGAATATTCACAAAGTAAATATATCTCCAATTTCGTGGGTTTTTTCCCAGCGGAAGAACCCCAGGTTGTAGGAGTAATTATCCTAGACGAACCTCGTTATGGCCTCCACTGGGGTGGCTATGGTGCAGCGCCCGTATTTCGCCGCGTAGCCCAGCGAATCATTAATATGGATGATTCTATACAATACCATAAGCCAAAAACAAAATTTCCCAAATCTGTTTTTGTCGATGGATCCGATAAAGATAATTTAGGTTTGGTACCTATAAAAACTATTGCACCATATCCAACCTACCAAGACGGCTATACCATTGTACCGGATGTGCGAGGCATGAGCATTCGAAAAGCCAAACAGGTATTAATGGCCTCAAACATCCGCGCAAGCTTTACAGGATCCGGCCATGTGGTTTGGCAAAGTCCATCGCCGGGAACAAAAAAGCTGCCTGGGTCTATATGCACTATGGGATTAAATTAATATGGAGCTAAAAAAACTGGTAAAAGATATTGTAATTGATACCGCTACTTTGCCTTCGTTAGATGTAAAAGATATATGCAGTCATTCTAGTAACGTAACCGATGGCAGTTTATTCGTGGCAATATATGGCGAAGAAGCCGATGGCCATGATTTTATCCCCCAAGCAATAGAAAACGGTGCTGCTGTTGTAATTACCAATGGCAGGGAAATGGGCCAATTATCCGTTCCCAATATACAAGTTGCCAATCCACGATTAGCAGCTAGCCGTGTATCAGCGGAATATTATGGTCATCCAACCCATAAATTAACGGTTATTGGTATTACGGGCACAAATGGCAAAACAACAACTGCTTCTATCCTTCAACAAATTCTTTGCGCTGCAGAAATCCAAAGTGCTCAATTGGGGACTTTAGGCATCATCGCGGACGGATTTGCCCCAGAAAAATCATTAACTACTCCTGACCCAATTACGTTACAAAAGACATTTCGCGAATTAGTGAATAAAGGGTTTACCCATGTAGTGATGGAAGTTTCATCTCATGCTCTAGATCAATTAAGAGTAGCAGACGTGGAGTTTAATCTTGGCGTTTTTACCAATCTATCTCCCGAGCATTTAGATTACCATAAAACCATGGATGACTATTTCCATGCAAAAGCAAAACTATTTAAATCTTTGCCAATTACAGGCACCGCAATCATCAATCATGATGATGGAGTAGGTAAAGCAATGGCCAATGAATCTCAAGCGCCCGTAGTCAGTATTTCTAAAAACGGATCTACAGATATTCATTATTCAGAATTATACCAAGATTTGGGTGGCATTCGCGGCATAATCCAAGCAGGTGATCTGACAGTCAACATTTCCTCTCAACTGATAGGTGATTTTAATGTTGAAAATATTTTATGTGCTGCAAGCACTGCCATCAGCCTTGGAATTAAACCCAATTTAATTGAGGATGGTGTCTCTAGATGCAAAACAATCCCTGGGCGCATGGAAGTGATTTTACTTCAAAATGGGACAACAGTGATTGTGGATTATGCCCACACGCCCGATGCCTATGAAAAAGTTCTGATTACAATTTCAAGTATGAAAAATTCAAATGGCAGAATGAATATTTTATTTGGATGCGGTGGTGACCGAGATGCGACCAAACGATCCGAAATGGGACGTATTGCTGAGAAGTATGGAGATCAATTATATATAACGCCAGATAATCCTCGCACAGAAGATTTAGCAGATATCAACGCCCAGATTTGCGAGGGCCTATCTGAAAACAAATTCCAAATATATGAAGATCGCGCTATTGGCCTCACCGAAGCAATTCTAGAATTAAAAACAGGTGATATCTTGGTCGTGCTTGGAAAAGGACGGGAAAGCTACCAGGAAGTTATGGATGAAAAATTACCCTATTCTGACCTCGAAATTATCGAAAGCTTTATCAATGCGGATTGACTTACCCGATCCAGCAGGTTTCGCTCAAGTTTTTAGAAATACAATTGGTATTCCCTTCGATAATGAAGTTACGGGTATTACAACAGACAGCCGGGAAGTTCAATCGGGAGACCTATATGTTGCAATCACTGGGGAACGGGTAGACGGACATACATTTTTAAAAGAAGTTATTGATAGAGGTAGCAATTGTGCACTTGTCAATACGGTTTCAAAAGAATTGACAATCACTCAGATTAAAGTTGACAACCCGGTAAAAGCCATTGGAAAAGTAGCAACAGCATGGCGAGATCAATTCCACATTCCCATTATTGGAATTACGGGATCGAATGGTAAAACGTCTACCAAAGAATTAGCCAAACATGTCCTTTCTGCTCAATACAACGTTCATGCTACAGAAGGAAATTATAATACATCCATTGGCCTGCCTCTCACTCTGCTTCAGCTAAGCCAAATTCATACAGCATCCATTTTGGAAATGGGTGCTAACCAATTGGGAGATATTGCTGAATTGTGTGACATCGCCAAACCCACGCATGGTGTTATTACTAATATTGCCCCGGCACATTTAGAAGGATTTGGTTCTATTGAGAATATTGCAAAAACAAAGGGGGCCCTATATAAAAAATTAAAGGAGGGAATTTCCTTTGTAAATGTAGCCGATCATCACGTGAAAGCATTGGAAGTCCCTGGAGAAAGCATTTCCTTTGGTCTCACGCCTGAATGTGATTTTCCCACTGATCTGCACCATGAAGATGATGGTACCATTACCCTGACCATAGAAAAGAATTAAATCATTTCAACCTCCAAAAGGCCGCTGTGAGGTAAAAAATAATGGTTCATTTACTATTATAGATGACACCTACAATGCAAATCTCGAGTCTACTTTAGCAGCCATCGATTATCTGCAAGCTTTCAGTGGAAATGGTCAACGGATTTTCGTTTTCGGTGATATGTTTGAGCTGGGGGATTCATCTTTGGAACAACACCGAAATGTAGGGGAAAAATGTAATGAGGCAGCATTATCAGCTGTTTTAACAGTTGGGCAGGAAACGATCGCTACCGATCGCGCAATTACAAACACTGCATTTCATAGGCATTTTGATAATAAAGATGATCTCCTATCATCTTTGACAAAGTACTAGTTAAAGGATCTCGCGGCATGCAAATGGAAACCATTGTAAAAGCGATTTTAACAACCTAATGCTATATCATATTCTTTATCCCCTCCGTGATATTTTTTCCCCATTCAATATTTTTCAGTATATCACATTTCGTAGTGCAAGTGCCGCACTACTGGCATTGCTCATCAGTTTCATCCTCGGACCGGCCATCATACGGAAACTGAACCAACACCAGATTGGTGAAGAAATCCGTGAATATGGCCCGGAGACCCATCAAAAGAAAAAGGGTACTCCAACTATGGGGGGGGTAATTATCCTCACCGCTATTATCCTCCCCACTTTCCTACTGGCTGATATGAACAATCCTTTTGTACAGATCATACTAATTGCCACTATCTGGATGGGATTAATCGGATTCATTGATGACTACTTAAAAACTATCAAAAAAATAAAAAAAGGCCTGGTGGCTCGCTACAAGCTGGCTGGACAGATTTTGCTGGGAGCTATCATCTCTTGGTGGATTTATCATACCCCCGCCTGGGACAATTTTAGAACAGTAACCTCACTACCCTTTTTTAAGGATGCTGTAGTTGATTTTGGTATGCTTTACCCTGTCATGATTGTATTAGTAGTTACGGGAGCTTCAAACGCAGTGAACCTTACCGACGGCCTAGATGGTTTAGCGGCGGGACTTTTGGCAATCTCATTTAGTGTTTTTGCTACCATTGCCTATATGAGCGGACGTGTTGACTTCTCAGATTATTTAAATATTATTTACCTCCCGGGGGCAGGTGAACTTACCATTTTCACCGCTGCTTGTGTAGGAGCATGCCTGGGATATTTATGGTTTAATGCTGCTCCAGCTGAAGTATTTATGGGCGATGTAGGTTCCCTCTCAACGGGGGCGGCACTCGGCACTTTAGCCATTTTACTCAAAAAAGAATTTTTATTGGTCATAATTGGCGGTGTATTTGTGGCAGAAGCCGTTTCAGTAATTCTGCAGGTGGGCTATTTTCGGTATACACTCATGAAAACAGGTGAAGGGAAAAAATTATTCCGCATGGCTCCCTTCCATCATCATTTTGAATTAAAAGGATGGCCTGAATCCAGAGTGGTGATTCGTTTCTGGATTGTTGGACTTTTACTGGCGCTGTTAACACTAACCACATTCAAGATTCGTTAATGGATATTTCCAAAAGAAACCTAATCAATATTAAAGGTGTAAATATCACAGTGATTGGTCTTGGCCGTAGTGGCAAAAGCGCAGCTCGCTTAGGAAAAAAACTTGGTGCAAATATACTAATCAGTGATAGTAGTTCTGATAGCGATGTCATTGAGCGCGGGGAAAAACTTTCAACAATGGGTATCACCGTAGAAACAGGCGGGCATAGTAAAAAAATTTATGATACTGATCTTTGCGTCATCTCTCCAGGCATCGCACAAAATGCAGCAATTTTGAATGAAATGAAAGCCAATGGAATTCCCATCGTTAGTGAAATTGAATTTGCTAGTTGGTTTACATATGGCGCAATTGTTGCAATCACTGGTTCCAATGGCAAAACAACATCGGTGAGTTTGCTGGCTGAAATGTGCGAAACAAAAGGCTTCTCCCCCGCCTTGGCTGGAAATGTGGGAACAGCCTTTTCTGATATTGTAATAAAGGATTTGGAAACCATGCCACCCGACCGGATTTATATATTAGAGATTTCCAGTTTTCAAATGGAACATATTGTCCATTTTAAACCATTTATTTCTGTATTTTTAAATATTACACCGGATCACTTGGACCGTTACAGCGGTATGGATGAATACGTCCAGGCAAAAATGAATATGATCCAGAACCAAGACCAACGAGATCATATTGTATATAATTATGATGATCCATTAGTCAATACAAAATTTGAGGGCGTTTTTCCCCAGACTCACGGATTCAGTATTCTTGGGGAAAGGAAAACACTTTTTACCATGAACGCCACCAAAATCTACGATGAAGCGCACGCCACGCTGATTCAATTGGATCAACTCGCTCTACCCGGGCGGCATAATCTGGCGAATGCCCTTGCCGCTGCTACTGCAGCAAGACTCATGGGTGTTCCCAATTCACGAATAACTCAAGCCATGTCATCCTTCGCCGGCGTTCCACATCGATTGGAACGCGTTATGGAATTGAATGGCGTCACCTATTATAATGACTCAAAAGCCACAAATGTGGATGCGGTCAAGGTTGCGCTGGACAGTTTCGAAAACGACATTCACCTCATCCTCGGTGGTAAGGATAAAGGCGGGGAATTCTCACAACTCCTTCCACATGCCCAAAATAAAGTGAAGGAAATTGTTGCCTATGGACAAGCGGCTGAAATGATCTCAACTGCACTCGGAGATGCGGTAAAACTGGAATGCGTTTCCAGTTTAGGAGATGCAATTGAGATCTGTCATCTGCGCGCAGTTTCCGGTGATATTGTTTTACTATCGCCGGGCTGCGCCAGTTTCGATCAATTCAACAATTTTGAAGAACGAGGAGACACTTTTAAATCCATTCTAACAGAAATGGTCGCCTCATGAAGCATATAGATATTATTACCAAAAAATATGACCAAATTCTTTTGGTCCTCATTATCCTTCTTTGTGTGGTGGGAACAGTTATGCTCTATAGTGCCAGTTCTTCCCTATCACTCAATGAGACTAGTGGTGTGACGGATACATTCTTTTTGCGTTCCCATTTAAAAAGATTGATTGTGGGGATGGTGGCCATGTTTTTCTTTATTTTCATGGATTATCGCAAACTAAAATCAGTAGCACCTTATCTGATGATTGGGTCAATTATTTTATTACTCGCCACTAAGACACCTATATGGCAAAAGGAATCAGCTTCCCCGCACGGTGGCTGGATCTGGGAATTTTAACAGTCCAAACCTCTGATATTGCTCGTTTTTCACTCATCGTTTATCTTGCATACTATATTGATAAAAAACGGGACAAATTAAAAGATTTCTACGAAGGGTTTTTTCCGCCCATTGTACTCATGGCTGCTATTTTAGGGACCATTGTCATTCAACCGGACTTTAGTACAGCAGCAGTAATTGGATTTATTGGATTTGCCATGTTATTTATCGGTGGCGCACGATTACCCCATATTATGGCCACTAGCGTAGTGGCAGTGGTGGTGATGATCCCGGTGATGCTCATGCGATCCTATCGGATGAAACGGGTTCTTTATTGGCTGGGTTCGGTTTTTGGCTTTTCCGGCGGCGCCGACCAGGATGTGGTTGGCTATCAAGCACAACAATCTCTTATCAGTCTTGGTAATGGAGGTTTTTGGGGATTGGGCCTAGGGAATAGTTTAGAAAAAAACCTCTTCCTTCCCACGCCCCATACGGATTTTATTTTTGCTATTATTGGTGAAGAGTTAGGTCTCCTGGGCGCATTGTTTGTTATCACTCTCTTTTTATTCATTTTTCAGCGGGGTATTAAAATTGCGAAAGAAACCACCGACCCATTTGGTGTCATGCTCACCGTAGGCATTTCTTTCAGTATCATTATTTATGCTTTTATCAATGTGGCTGTAGTGACAGGGATATTTCCTGTGACTGGATTGCCCATGCCATTGATTAGTCATGGCGGCAGCAGCTTGGTAATGAATTTGGCATGTTTAGGCATTCTACTCAATATTAGTCAAGCCAAGCGCAGTGTGAGTCACAGCGAGGGGTGGAGACCTGTTTTAAATGGCTAGCCCGATGCAAATCATCATTACGGGAGGAGGTACTGGAGGGCATCTCTTCCCTGCGCTGGCCATTGGTGATGAAATCATGGAGCGGCATCCCAACGCTTTGGTCCATTATGTGGGTTCAACCTTTGGGATTGAAAAAGATGTATTACCGGTAAAAAATGTGGCCCATTCATTACTACCGATTCGTGGACTCCAACGAAGCCTTAATTTCAGTGCTATGGGAAAAAATCTCCTTTTACCAGGGCGGCTTCTTTCATCCATCAGCAAGGTCAAATCCCTCCTTAATGATATAAATCCTAATTTGGTGATCGGTACAGGCGGCTATGCCTCTGCCCTCCCATTGAGAGAAGGTATCCGGCGGGGTATACCCACGTTGATTCAGGAACAAAACTCATACCCCGGTGTCACCACAAGATGGTTTGCTGAAAAAGCAAATCGGGTATGCATCGCATTTGAGGAAGCTCAATCATTTATAAAAAAAAAATGGGTTTTGGCCGGTAATCCAGTAAGAAAAGAAATTAACAGGGGCGATCGATTACAAGGACTATCTCAATATGGATTTAATGATAATAAAAATACATTATTTCTCTTTGGAGGAAGTCAAGGGTCATTGGCGCTAAATCAGGCCATGGATAAAATGATATCCCATTTCTCCATTGCTAACATTCAGGTTATCTGGCAAACGGGGAAAAACCTCCATGAGGTGTATCGTCACCATGAAAATGAATTAACTCGGGTTGTCCCATTTATTAATGATATGGCCAACGCCTATGCAGCCAGCGATTTGGTATTGTGCCGATCCGGAGCCATTACCTGTTCTGAATTGACTGTATGTGGAAAACCATCCATATTAGTTCCCTTCCCTGACGCGGCAGCAGATCATCAAACCAAAAATGCAGATGCATTGGCAAAACATGGTGCAGCTGCCCTAGTACACGAACAAGAATTAATTCCCGAAAAATTGGCCGCTATGATTCAAGGATTATTGGATAATGCTAGTCAATTAGATGAAATGGCTTCTGCCAGTCTAACATTAGGCAAACCGGACGCTACAGCATCAATCGTCAATCAAGCCATGGAACTCATCTCATGATGTTTCGAAAAGTCAATAAAGTGCATTTTGTCGGTATTGGTGGTATTGGCATGAGCGGGATTGCAGAATTACTCATAAATCTTGGATTTATGGTCAGCGGGTCAGATATAAATGATTCAGAAATCATCCAAAGTTTAAAGTATAAAGGGGCCACTATTTTTGAAGGGCATGAGGCAAGTCATGTGAGCGATTGTGAGGTATTGGTTTATTCAAGCGCTGTATCTAAGGATAATCCAGAACTAGCGGCAGCACATGAAAAAAATATCCCCATCATTAAACGCGCTGAAATGCTGGGTGAATTGATTGCCCTCAAGCAAACCAGTATAGGTGTGGGCGGTACCCATGGCAAAACATCAACATCATCCATGGTGGGTGCATTGCTATCTTACGCCAAATTAGATCCCACTCTGGTTGTGGGCGGATTGGTCCAAAATCTGGATACCAATTCACAACTGGGTTCAGGCGACCTCATCGCGGTGGAGGCAGCTGAATATGATAAAAGTTTTCTTCAATTAAAACCGACCATTTCTGTCATTACCAATATTGAAAAAGAGCACATGGATTGCTATAATGATTTGGAAGATCTCCATAATTCATTCGCTCAATTTGCCAATTCAGTCCCCTTTTATGGTGCCTTGGTTGCCTGCTTAGATTCCGCCGGTGTTCAGAAAATTTTACCCCAAGTAAAAAGGCCGGTCATCACTTATGGTCTTTCTTCTCAAGCAGAGATTAGTGCAAAAAATATTCGATCCAATAAAATGGATACCACCTATTCCCTTTATCGCCATAATCAAAAATGTGGCGACGTTACTGTACACGTACCCGGCATACATAATGTATTGAATTCTTTGGCAGCTGCAGCCATCGGTTTTGAAATGGGTTTGGACGCAGAGACCGTTAGCAATGGGATCAGCAGTTATGGTGGTGTTCGACGTCGATTTGAACTCAAAGGGATTGCCAGAGATATCATGGTGGTGGATGATTATGCCCATCACCCCACTGAAGTTGCTGCAACTTTACAGGCTGCCAGAGATGGTTGGGATCGGCGCATTGTGGCTGTTTTTCAACCCCATTTATTTTCCCGAACACAATCCTTTTATAAAGAATTTGCCGCTGCGTTCATGGACAGCGATGTGCTGGTTGTTACGGATATATATCCGGCTCGAGAAAAACCCATCAAAGGGGTAACCGGTGAATTGGTGTTTGATGCTGCACGATCTATGGGACATAAACATGCCCATTATATTCCAAGTCTGGATGATCTTCAGGATGGCCTTGATGAAATTGTGAATGAAAATGATATGGTTATTACTATTGGCGCAGGCACAATCTGGAGATACGGACAATCTTATTTTGATCATTTGAACAGCCAGGAGGCGGCCGCCTAAGGTGGATCTGATGGATACATTAAACAACATGGTAACAGGCTCAATGTTGAGAGATGAGGCCATGACGCGACATACCTCCTATGGGATTGGCGGTCCGGCAAAAGCGTATATCACACCAAAGGATAAGGATGACTTGGCTCAAATTTTGCAATTTGCCAACCAACATAATTTACCCACTTATTTCGTAGGCTCTGGATCCAATCTATTGGTGGCAGACGAAGGAATTGATGGCTTGGTGATTACACTGGGAAAATCATTCAATCATCTCGATATCAATGGTGAAACCGTATTTGCTGAGTCGGGAGTAATGCTGGGCAAAATGGTGAAAGAATGCATCCGGCGACACCTGTCCGGCGTGGAGAGTTTAATTGGTGTGCCCGGAACCTTGGGTGGCGCATTGGTCATGAATGCAGGTGCATTTGGGGGTGAAATATCCAATTATTTGAAACATGTGACCGTTATGACCATGGCAGGAGACGAAAAACAATATGTGCCCGGAGAAATCGAATTTAGTTATCGTCATTCTACCTTCCCTTCTGACGAAATTGTTGTCAGTGCAGAGTTCAAACTTATCCAAAGCGATGAAGCAACCGTAATGGAAAGACGGGCTGTGGCCAGTGCCGGACGAAAAACCACTCAGCCATTAAAATTCCGATCGGCCGGCAGTGTATTTAAGAATCCAAAAGAAGGGGCAGCCGGATATTATATTGACCAAGCCGGTCTCAAGGGTACAAAAGTTGGAGATGCAGAAATTTCAGATCACCACGCCAATTTTTTTGTGAACCACGGTCAAGCAAAAGCAGAAGATATTGTATCCTTAATCAAATTATCGAGGCAACGGGTCTATGAAAAATTTGGGATCATGCTTGAATTAGAAGTAAAAACATTGGGGTTTAGTCCCGGGACATTTGACATATGAGTAAAAAGAAGAAACAAAAACTATCATTGAGATCCATTATAGGGATTGGTTTATCCATTCTCTTTTTTATCACTTTGATTGGCGCATTAAAATGGGCGAACTACCGACAATCTTTTGAGGTCAGTAATATTAGAATATCTGGAAACAAGATTTTAGAAAAATCCACATATGAAGCTATTGTCAGCGCTTTTGAGGTAACATCCATCAATCAAGCCGATTTACGAAAAATGGCACAAGCCATTGAGGAGAATCCATTTGTTAAAGCGGCGCAGGTGAGTCGTCATTTCCCAAACAAAATGACCATTAATATTGTTGAAAGAGATCCATTGGCCATCATCAATCTTGCTGATAAATTAATGATAGACATCGAGGGTGTGGTATTACCCAATCATGCTTACAGCAACGAAGCGTTGATTCCTATTTTATCCGGATTCAATCCATCCACCGATTTATATCCCCATGGTGAGCAGACCTTTTCAGTGAAAGTCAAGGAGGCCGTAGCCATCTTAAAGCAACTCTCGAATGGCTATCCTGAATTATATGAAAATATATCTGAACTCACTTTAAATAATGATGAAGAATATGTCATTATTTTATCAGATCGTCCGACTAGGGTCGTCCTCGGGAAAGATGATATTATTACCAAATTAAATATTTTGAAAAATTTTGATACAGCTTTAGGACAACGTCAGTTAACCGATTTCCGGTTGCTGGATATGCGGTATAAAAAACAGTTGGTAGCGCGGGAGTGGACATGATTCGCCCAAACCGTAACCAAGACAAGTACATACAGACCGGATTGGATGTGGGGTCCGATAAAATCTGTTGCGCAATTGTTGAGATCGATCCCAATGCAGATAGAATTAAATTATTGGGCATCGGCACATCCCCCGCTACCGGAATTAAAAAAGGTTCCATTACCCATCGAGATCAACTCATCGATGAAATGGATCATGCCCTACAAGAAGCACAATTGATGGCCGATATCACCGTTCAGAGCCTCTCTCTTGGTATTTCCGGGGATCATATTCGAGGAATCAATACCCAAGGGGCCATTGCCATCGGTGGCAATAATGGATCAAATGTGCCAGTACAGCATGAAATCACCAATTCAGATGTGAATAGTGTTTTAGAATTGGCCAAGGCCATCTCCCTTCCTGTGGATCGGGACATCCTTCATGTGCTTCCTCAGGAATTCGTAATTGATACCATGGATTCCATAAAAGATCCTGTAGGGTTGACCGGTCGGCGATTAGAAGCCCGTGTACATTTGATAACCGTAGCCACCACAGCCGCCACCAATTTGGCCAGTTGTGCAGAAGAATTGGGCGTCACAGTGGATTGCATTGTTTATCAAGGACTGGCATCCAGTGTGGCGACCTTGGTTGAAGATGAAAAGAATTTAGGCGTTGCCTGTGTGGATATTGGTGCCACCACCACAGATATTGTTGTCTATTTTGACGGTGGTATTCGCCACACGGCTACATTGGGCATCGGGGCTGCCAGTATTACCAATGATATTGCTGTCATGCTCCAAGTGGGCATTGATGAAGCTGAAAAAATTAAAAAGACTTATGGGTCTGCAAAAGCATCCATGTCCTCTCCGGATTTGGATTTTGAACTCCCGGCGCAAAATGGAGGTCTTAAGCGGAAAGTATCAGAGCATGAATTGTCCCGTTATGTTGAGGCCCGGATGGTGGAAATATTACAATTGGTTATGCGGGAAGTATCCAGAGCGGATATCAAAGAAAAATTAACTTATGGAATGGTCATTACCGGCGGTGGATCCGAGCTAAAAAATCTTCCTGGATTGGCACAGGAAACCATCAATATGCCCGTACGGATTGGTAAACCCAATAATGTAAGCGGTGCCATTGATGTGGCATCGGGGCCATCTTATGCCAGTGCCATCGGTCTCGCCCAATGGAAAAATTTTGGAGAAGATTTAAATAAATTTAAACCAGTGGAATCCCTGAAAGGGACATTGGATAAAGTGAAAAAACTGATAAAAGAATTCTTTTAAAAAGAGAATGAATACACATACCAAGGAAACAAAAAAAGGAGACTCACTATGCTATTTGAATTCGATAGTTTAGCTGAACAAAAAGCAAATCTTAAAATGATAGGTGTTGGCGGTGCTGGCGGAAATGCAGTCAATCGCATGATCCAAGCGGGCATGAGCGGCGTTGATTTTATTGTTATTAATACCGATGCGCAAGATTTAGACAACAATGCAGCGGAAAATAAAATCCAGATCGGTAAAAACCTCACCAAAGGATTAGGTGCAGGTGCTAGGTCCGAAATTGGTAAAGATGCCATGGAAGCCGATTGTGAAGTGGTAAAATCCATGCTGGAAGGATCGGATATGGTATTTATCACTGCAGGTATGGGTGGTGGCACCGGAACTGGCGCAGCGCCTGTGGTGGCTCAAATGGCCAGAGAAATGGGTATTTTAACCGTTGGAATCGTTACCCTCCCATTTAATTTTGAAGGCCCCAAACGAATGAATCGCGGACTGGCAGGTGTTACTGAATTACGTAAAGCCTGCGATACGGTCATCAACATTCCGAATCAAAAGCTTATGTCCATCGTGGATAAAAGCACAACTGTGGTTGAAGCGTTTAAGCTTGCTGATTCAATTTTACATCATGCATCTAAAGGTATATCGGACCTAATCAACGTTCACGGCTTAATTAATCTGGACTTTGCCGATGTTGAAACAATTATGAAGAACATGGGTGAAGCGGTCATGGGTACCGGTACTGCCAATGGCGAAGAACGCGCTGTATTGGCCGCACAACAGGCCATATCCAGCCCATTATTGGATAATGCCACTATTTCCGGTGCACAGGGTGTTCTTGTCAACATTACCGGCGGTGCGGACCTTACCTTAATGGAAGTAGACGAAGCCACATCCATTATTTTTGAAGAAGCCGGAAAGGATGCCAATATCATCTTCGGTGCCGTTATTGACCCGGTCATGAATGACGAAATAATGGTCACCGTCATTGCCACAGGATTTAATCGTAAAACCATGGTCGAGGATGCTCCGGTCACACGATCTGAGCACAAAGAAGTGACGCCGACGCAAACGAGGATCCTAGCGGAAAAAGAAAATGTGCCCCTTCACCAACAACCAAAACAAGAGGAACTCATTCCACAGGAACCAGTGGTAGAAATGCCCAAAGCAACCAAGTTCTTTGATGATTCCAATCCACCTATCTATGGAAATGATTTGGATGTACCGGCGTTTATTCGTCGTCAACACGACTGATTCGCAATACAGTTAGGTCAAAGACCTAACACGCCTGTTTTCTTGGTGGGTGGGGTTCAACCCCTCCTTTTTTTAAGTCCCCCAGTCTGGTGATACCGGTCAGGGGGACTTTTTTTGGTCACCCATACCGTTTATAAACAAAAAACCTCCTGCCCGAAGACAGAAGGTTTCTACCAAAGGAGGATCTTTCGATCGTATAATATAAAGCTAAACTTTTTTCCCCTCGGCTCTCATTTTATTCAGCACTTTACGGATACCAATTTTATCAATCAGTCGTAAGCCCTGTGTGGAGACATTCAGGGTAATCCAGCGGTTTTCATCCGCTAGCCAAAATCTTTTCTTTTGCAGATTAATATCAAACCGACGACGAGATTTATTGTGGGCATGGCTCACATTGTTTCCGTACATGGGTCTTCTGCCAGTTACGTCACAAACTCTACTCATAATTCCATAATACCAGTTTTTTTTCCAAAAAAGCTAGCAAATCTAAAAGTATAAATCACGACTAACAAATAATAATCTATGTTTTATCTACTTTAATAAAACCATCTTTTTGGTTTTAATAAACTCAGCTGTTTGGATTTGATAAAAATAAATCCCAGCAGCCAATGGATGTCCTTCCCTATTGCGACTATTCCAAGTAACCGAGTGATAACTTGCTGGTAGTTGAGTGTTTATTAATTCAATGACTTCCCGACCCAATAGGTCATAAACTACAAGTCTAACGTGGGCGTCTTTTGGCAAATCAAAATTAATCTTTGTTATTGGATTAAATGGATTCGGATAGTTTTGTGACAATGCGAATGAATTAGGAATTGGCTTTAATTCCAATGATGATTGGCCGGCACTTAGTACCCCATTATCCCCAACAAACTGGTAAGATAAATGAATGGTTAGATCATCCTTGCCCAAATAATCTGTATTTATTATTAAAGTTTTTTCGTTCAATGAGAAATATCCTGCCTGAAAAATCGAGTGGCCAATAAGTGTATCCACATTTGATAAAACGATCACCTCACCTTCTTTACTCATAGATGGAAATGATAACCGAATATCATTCGCAGGATAGTCAAAATCTAATTGGAGGGCCCGTGTTCCTTTTGGTGGATGAATAATAAAATGATCATTTTTTACCACTAAATTGAGTGTTTCACCTTCTGTATCAATTAATGATGCCGATGAAGCAATCACATTTTTCTTACTCCAATGCCACATACGTGTAAATGCCATCATGTCTCTAGCATCAAATTTTCTATCTACAGTAGGCTTCAAATTAGGTACAGAACCGAGGGTAGGACCCAATTCATACTCAGTTTCATTCAGATTCCATCCTAATACTAATTTTGCCAAATCAGATGCATCAATACTTCCATTCCTATCATAGTCGCCCAACATAGCGGTACGATACGAATATTCAACTGCATTTGCTACGTTCCCTGCCATATCAGTTAATCCATTTATCTTGATGGTAAGGATGTCATGACCCGAGAGAGGTCCTTTTACCGTCACGACTAGATGGGGTACCGCTATTGACCCATCCCTTATTGTCATTGTATCAATAATTGTAGCTCCAATATTTGAAATTACATTTGCCATACCTGCCGAAATTGGTTCAGAAATCCCAAATACAAATTTTATATCATCATATAATGATAGAACTGTGTTTAATTCTATGTTATTCGAGGTAATTCTAGGTGGTGTAAAATCATTTGTGATACCACTACTTATAGAAATATCACTCACATTACCCACATTGTCGATGGCACGGACGGAAACATAATATGTTAAATTATCTTCAAGGGTACGCTTTAATGCGATTGATTTTTCACTACCATTATTTGTCCAGCCAACCAAATTATTTCCACCTGGCGTGGAGCCGATTGAATATTCATAATCTCTAATACCGCTAAGAGTATCTGAAAATCCATACCAGCTTGCGTAGATTGAATCAGAAGTTGAAAATGAATTATCCGTATTCAGGCCATCGATTACAGTTCCTGCTTGCGGTCCTTGATGATCTGCTGTTACGCCATTGGTGGTTACTGAATCTGAGACAAGACCTACCCGATCAATAGCTGTTAAAGATACATAATAGGCTTGAGCATGGGTCAGGCTATGTCCAGTAGATGTAAATATTGAATCTATGCCATTGCTAGTCCAGTTTTTTATATCAGTTCCGCCTAAAGTGGTACCAATTGCGTAACGGTAATCTGCTATTCCACTTGACACATCATTGAATCCGGACCAATTTCCAGAAAATATAGTTTTTTCCGAGGTATAGTCTATATCTTTGCTAGTTCCGTCTCGGACTGTTCCAACAGCCGGTATTGTTAAATCGATCATAATACCATCACCAATTCTTACATTAGAAATATTTCCAGCCTTATCTGTGGCTCTGGCAGCTGCATAGTAAGTTTGTCCATCATTCAAACTTAACCCGGTCAAAGATATGGATGTATTTGTCAATGGAGACATATCAGTCCAGCCAATTGTTTCTATACCTCCCGCAGTCGTTCCTAATGAATATTCATATTTATATATACCGGAAATAGAATCTGAGCCACTCCACGCCAAATCCAATAATATATCTACGCTCTGATAATCTAGATCTGCATTAACATCAAGATTACCTTCTGCTAGTCCAGATAAATACGGTGCGACATTATCAATAATAATGGCTTTACTCCCGCTCAGGGAATTTGCCTCTCCTACTTTTGGTAATGTCAGCGTAGCCGCATTCCCAACAGCATCATTAATGGTTCCTGCATTCAAAATCAGAGCATCGGAGTTCTCATATGCCAAGTCCAAGCTATAATGTGTAAGACCGATAATATAATCAAATAATAATGTCGACGACCCACTTCCACTAGTATAATCACCCACTCCATCTTTGAGGCCTGTTTCTAAAGATATTTGAGGAGTACCCGTTACCGCAACACTTTCATCAAACGATACGGAGACAGTGATCGTATCACCACTTTTATAAGCTCCATCTGCTGTCGTCGATGTAACGCTGATTACTTCCGGTCCCGATGTATCAATAATTAATGCTTTGTTCGAGCCCAACGAATTGGCTGACCCTGGAGTAGGAAGTGTTAAGGTGGCTTCATTGCCAGAAGCATCTTTTATGGTGCCAGCATTTAATGCCAATGCGGTAGTGCCAATATAATCTAAATCGCCAGATGTATTTCCAGCTTCTACAACGTAATTCATGATAATGGTTGCAGTACCTGTACCACTAGTATAGTTAACTACCGCATCCGCAATTCCAGTCTCTAATGTAATTTGCGGAATACCTGTTACGTCAACCACCTGATCAAATATCACGGAAATTGGGATGGTGTTGCCTACCGAATATCTACCATCTGCCTTGGAAGATGATACGGAACTTACTGTCGGTGCATTTCCATCGATTATAATGGCTTTATTTGCACCCAGTGAATATACCGCCCCAGGGGAAACAAGAGTTAATTTTGCCGCATTGCTTGCCTCATCCTTTATGGTCCCACTAGCTAATGCCAACGACGTTGTACTTGAATAATCCAAATCACTTGTAGTATCTCCAGCTGACACTGTATAATTAAACGTCAATATATTGGTGCCCGAACCAGATCCATAATTCACCACCGCATCCGTAGTTCCGGTTTCCAAAGTCAATTGAGGCGTCCCTGTTACATTCACAACCTCACTAAATGTGACAGTTATTGAAACTACTTTTCCAATACCATAAGTACCATTGGCATTCGTTGAGGAAACCGTTGTTATTGTTGGAACTGTGTTGTCATTCAAATAAACTGAATTATTTGATTGTGTTGTACTTGCTTCATTATTTTCAGAATCATAGATCGAATCGTCCACTGGATTAACGACAAGTAGTTCATCGCCGTCTGGTGTACCTGTGAGACCAATACCCAAAGTATAGGTAGTACTGCTGGATGAAATACTGCTGGGTGTGGAATTGGATAAGGTGGCAGTTCCGCCAGAGATTGAAAAAGAAAAGTCACTCGCCTCTAAGGCTCCGCTTCCACCGGTAGTATTATATACTGCTTCACTAAAAGTGACTGCCAGTGTACTATTATCACTAGCCAATGCAACTGATTCGATAATGGGTACAATTTTGTCATTCAAATAAACTGAATTATTAGTTTGAGATGTACTGGCTTCATTACCAGTAGCATCATAGATCGAATCGTCTACTGGACTAACAACGAGTAATTCACCACCATTAGCTGTACCGGAAAGAGCTATGTCGAGCGTATAAACATTCCCAGAGATCGAGATATTGCTGGGTGTTGTACTAGAAAGAGTCGCAGATCCTCCTGAAAGTGAAAAAATAAAATCTGATGCTTCAATATCACCACTTCCACTATTTGTATTATAAATAGGTTCACTCATAGTGACCGACAAAGAACTATTGTCAGGCGCCAAGGAGACAGATAGAATAATGGGCAATTCTGCATCATTCAAATAAACCGAATTATTAGTTTGAGACGTACTGGCTTCATTACCAGCAACATCATAGATCGAATCGTCTATTGGATTAACAACAAGTAACTCACCACCATTAACGGTTCCTGATAATCCAACCCCAAGGACAAACGTTAAATTGTCTGCCGTAGAAATACTTGTGGGTGTTGTGCTAGATAAAGAAGCCGTTCCTCCAGCCAAACTAAATGTGAAATCAGAGGCTTCCAAGGCTCCTGAGCCACTCGCCGTATTGTGAACTACTTTACTAAATGTGACTGATAACTCAGTGTTGTTACTGTTCAATGATACTGAGGTAATGACTGGTGAACTTAAATCATTTAGTGTGACCGTATTATTTGATTGTGTTGTACTAGCTTCATTTCCCGTTGCATCATATATCGAATTGTCAACAGGGTTCACGGTTAGCACCTCAGTCCCTACAGCCGTACCTGATAAAGAAATACCCAATGTGTAGGAATTATTATTTTTATTTATACTGCTGGGTCTTGTACTAAAAAGAGTCGCAGATCCTCCTGAAAGTGAAAAAATAAAATCTGATTCCTGAAGATCACCACTTCCACTATTTGTATTATAAACAGGCTCAGAAAATGTTACAACTATTGTACTATTGTCAGATGCAATTGATACAGATGTAATTATTGGAACTTTTTCATCATTCAAAAGAATTGCACCAGTTGTTTGTGAAGAAGCCATTGAATTACCGGTAATATCGTAGATGCTAGCCCCATTCACTGGAGTAACTTCTATGGTCTCTACACCACTTGGCCTACCTGTAATACTTAAGAATATACGAATGACTCTTTCTCCACCCACCAAAGCACTTGCACTGCTTTCACTCGTGTTATCATTCTTTTTAACGCTTAGAATACTTACAGC